>OGHL01000500.1_pt1 | contig 28031 bp, 16 predicted proteins | sample 1571391 | NCBI WGS metagenome assembly OGHL01 (sample SAMEA2581948, study PRJEB24529) | metagenome | biome: Human gut stool | place: China | collected 2011 | reverse complement strand
CTCCTTGTTATGCTCTATCAATTTATCCAAGGTATTCAATGAATCGACCATCCGAGCATCGATAAAAAAAATTTTCAAACAGGCACCGCCCGGACTTTCCCTAATTCTCTGTTCGTAACAAATACCTTCTGTTGATACAACGTCACTGTCTAATGTCAAAGGAGGAACAAGATATTGTTTTCTCGTGACCGTATCCGAAATATCTATCAAAACATATCTGCCGGGATATGTTGGTACCGAGGTCCAATTGTAAAATAACTCATTGACAACATACAACGGTATCTCCGACGCATTTTTCACCGTAATCCGCTTTTGGCAATCAGGCCCTTCATCCTTTGTACATGTAAACGCTACCATTATCATAATGAACGGTACCGCAAAAAATACAGCATTCCCTTTTTCATCGTATCCATTTTTTAACTCGTCTGTCCTCTTTATTCTGTTTGGAGTATTTATATGATAGATCAAAGAATTCGGAATATTTCCAAAAGACTTTCGTTAACGGTCGGATTCTATCGACACAGAATCCGGCTCTATTTTATACCTGATTCACAATGTTCTGTAAGATCTTATACCCAAAAGCCAACGGAGCCATCAATCGGATTGCCATATGATTGTGTCGTTTAACAAGAGTTCAGCATCTTTTCCAAATCCTTTCATGTTCCCCAACAACCTCAACTTCAAAAATATTTACTGCAAGATCAAGGTCCCCATCCAGATAAAGCACTATAAAGAAGACATTACCTCTTTTAACCAACTCTACAAGGAGTTTCAAAGACGTTTTGTACGCTTCGCCAATACTTATGTCAGAGATTTAACCACAGCAGAAGATATTACTATTGAGGCGATGATGTATTATTGGGAAAACAGGCAATCCTTAAGCGAAGATTCCAATATTCCAGCCTATATCTTAACAATTATAAAAAACAAATGCCTGAATTATCTGCGTCATCAGCAAACTCATGAAGAATACTCGGATAAAATAAAAGATTACTATGAATGGGAACTGAATACCCGGATCGCCACTTTACAAGCATGCGAACCTTATGAGCTTTTTATTTCCGAAATTCAAGAACTCGTCCAACAAACCCTCACCGACATGCCCGAAAAAACCCGTACTATCTTCATGTTGAGCCGATACGAAAACAAATCCTATAAGGAAATTGCAGTTCTCATGAATATCACCCCCAAAGGAGTAGATTTCCATATAAACAAGGCATTAAAGATGCTTCAGACTAACTTAAAAGATTATTTTCCACTCTTTCTCTATTTTTTTATGAAATGCCACTAGGAATTTTCCATTCTGAAGTGCTGTTTATATAGAAGCATAAAAGAATGCAATAAAATGGAAAAAGAGAAACTACATCGTTTTTTTGCCGGAACTACTTCTATACAAGAAGGCATGGACATAAGAGCATGGATGGAAGCATCCGAAGAGAACAAGCGCATTTTTTACAAAGAGCGTAAATTGTTCGATGCCCTCATGGTGCATGATGACCAAACTACAAATAACTGCATTTCCACCAAACGAATTCCCAAAATTATTCGTCAATGGCTGAAAATAGCTTCCGTCATCATACTGACGCTTACCATTAACTATTTATATCAGAAATATAAATCGGAAAATGAAGTCATTGCCATGAATACAGTATCTGTTCCGGCAGGACAACGTACCAATATTACTTTACCAGATGGAACTAATGTATGGCTGAATGCCCGTACCACTTTACAATATCCGGTCACTTTCAGCCAAAAGCAACGAACAGTTTTTTTAAAAGGAGAAGCTTATTTTGATGTAACCAAGAAGAAAAAAACTCCTTTTATTGTACGGACAGACAAATATGACATTGAAGTTTTGGGTACACAGTTTGATGTAGATGCTTATCCTGACCAAACGGCGTTTGAAACAACTTTAATGAAAGGTAGTGTAAAAGTTACCTCACAGCACTTTCCCGAACAGACAATAACCTTGAAGCCTCATCATAAAGCATATGTAAAAGACGGGCAGTTGGCAGTTACCAAAGTAAACGATTTCACTCCTTACCGCTGGAAAGAAGGTTTGATCTGTTTTAAAGATGAACCTTTCCAGACCATCATGGAAGATTTTGAAAAATATTATGGTATCCGGATCATCATCAATAACAAAAAGGTATTGAAATATTCCTATAATGGCAAGTTCCGTCAAGCAGACGGTATTGATTATGCACTAAGAGTGCTGCAAAGGGATATCCATTTTAAATATGAAAGAGCCAACGATGAAGAAATTATTTACATCAATTGACCAGACAATACTAACCTAAAAACAACAAGCCTATGAAGAAAAGCTCAAGTTAACCTTAAAAAGAAAAATGCCGATAAGTGTTGCCGCACTTACCGGCATAGACTCAAAACAATTTTTCAAGTAAAAAAATCTATTTAAATCAACGCAAAGGTATGAAAAATAACACTTTGTCGGGGAGATATTGCTTCAAAAATCCCCGATTTAAACAAATCTTTAGAATTATGAGAATTTCCACTTTCCTATTGATGGTCTGTGTGTTCTGTTCGTATGCTGGGAATGTCCATTCTCAAAATGCAAAAGTCAGCATACGTATGAATAATGTTAAACTGGATAAGATCCTGAATGAAATTGAAAACCAAACTGATTATCTTTTTATCTACAATAACCAAGTAGATATTAACAAAATTACTTCCGTAAAGGTCAAAAATGAAGCCGTAGCACAAGTACTGGACAAAATTCTGTCAGGGACCGGTATCAACTATGAACTGGAAGGTACACACATTATTTTAACTACAGAAGCTATTAAAGACTTGCATGCTCAACAACAAGCTAAAACAGTAACGGGAACGGTAACAGATGTCAGCGGAGAACCCATTATCGGAGCCAACATCCGTATAAAGGGAACCACAACAGGTACAATCACAGATATAGATGGCAACTTCAGTATTGAAGCCGAACCACAATCTGTTATCGAAGTTTCCTACATTGGTTACCTCACACAAGAAACGGTTATCAACAACCAAAAAAGTATCCGTTTTCTATTAAAAGAAGATACAAAAACTCTTGATGAAGTGGTAGTCATTGGATACGGTGTACAGAAAAAAGCAGACTTGACAGGATCTGTTGCAAACATTAACACAGAAAAACTAAATACACAAAGTAACGCCAACATCGGCCAGGCGCTGCAAGGCAAAATTGCAGGGGTAGACATCGTATCTCAAGGTGGTGCCCCAGGTTCGGGAACCCGTATCATGGTCCGCGGTATTGGTACGCTAAACAACGCCTCCCCTCTTTACATTGTCGATGGCATGTATATGAACAGTATTGATCATATCAACCCCAATGATATTGCCAGCATTGACGTATTGAAAGATGCCTCATCCGCAGCTATCTACGGTTCCCGTGCAGCCAACGGTGTTATCATTGTCACTACCAAAGAAGGAAGTAACACAGAAGGAAAACCTATCATTGATTTATCTGTCAACTTAGGTATATCAACTGCCAGCAAATTTCTTGATATGCTAGATGCCAAAGGATGGGCAGAAGTTACCACTATAGCCCGTCAAGCTATCGGCAAACCGGCATTAGACATGGCTACCGATCTGGCTAACAAACCAGACAATGACTGGCAAGACATCATGTTTCGCCCCGCACTGATGCAAAACTACAATTTGGCTGTAAAAGGTGGTGGAAAATATTCCACTTATTACACCGGCTTAGGTTATTTCAACCAAGACGGTATTGTAAAAGGTACCAATTACCAACGGTATAATATCCAATCCAAGAATGATTATAAAAGAGGGATATTCTCTGCTGGAACAAATCTCATTATTTCATTCAGTCATGACAAGCCCCTTCACCAGGAACTTCGAGGCGGCATGATTGGCACCATTCTGCAAAGTGTTCCTACTTTGGAAAAATATGATGATACTCGTGAAGGTGGATATGGTGGCACATATGGTGATGTGGTAAACATTCCTCACCCATTGGCCATTATTGATGACAACATCATGGACCGTTATAACGAAAATGTAAAAATATTCGCTAACTTGTATGCACAAATTGAACTTTTTAAAGGACTAAAATACAAACTGAATTTAACTCCAGACTTTTCTTTCGAAAGATATAAGAATTATCTCAATAAATATGATTTTGGATTAGCGACCAACAGCATCACCCAATTAACAGAAAGACAAAGAAGGAGACGTAATATACTTGTTGAAAATTTATTAACTTTCGACCGTACGTTCGGAGAGCATAAAATTTCAGCATTGGCAGGTTATACCTATCAAGACAGCAGATTCCGCCACATACAAGCCTATGGTGAAGGATTACCCCAGGGATTAGAAGAAATAGATGCAGCCACAACCAATCGCAGCAACGAAGGCAATTCATGGAGAAGTGTCCTTACCTCTATTCTCGGACGCGTATTCTATTCCTACCAAAATAAATACTTATTCACCGCCACTATCCGCCGGGACGGTTCCTCCAAATTCGGTAAGAACAATCGATATGGTTACTTCCCCTCTTTTTCATTAGGATGGAATGTGGCCGAAGAAAAGTTCATGGAAAACGTGCATTGGCTTGATCAGCTAAAGCTTCGTGGCGGATATGGCGTTTTAGGAAATCAAGAAATCGATAACTATCAATATTCCTCCACCATCACTACCGGCATCAATTATCCCGATGGCAACGGTGGTCTGCTTCAAGGAGCATTTCCTAAAAATTTTGCCAATCCGGATATAAAATGGGAAGAAACCGCTATGACTAATGTCGGCATTGATTTTATGGCTTTTAATAACCGACTAAGCTTAACAGCAGACTATTATGTGAAAAATACAAAAGATATCTTGCTGACCGTTCCTATTCCTATCTCTTCCGGTGGTGCGAATGACCCTATACGCAATGCGGGCAAGATACGTAACAATGGCTTTGAATTCAATTTAGGATGGATGGACCAACCCAATCCGGATATTTCGTATGGCATCAACTTAATTGGGTCTTTCAATAAAAACAAAGTAATAGCCATGGGAAGTGAAAGCGGATCTATCAAAGGCGGTTCTACCAACCAAAACATCACTACCAGTGAAACCAAAGCCGGATATCCTATTGGAGGTTATTGGCTTATCTCTACAGCCGGATATTTCAATAGTCAGGAAGAAGTAGACGCATATGCCAAAGACGGTAAAAAAATACAACCAGCCGCCGAACCGGGTGATATAAAATTTGTAGATGCCAACAACGATGGCGTTATCAATGACGACGACCGTGTATTTCAAGGCAGTCCTTTTCCCGATTTTACTTTCGCGCTGAATGGTAATATGAGATACAAAAATTTCGACTTATCAATCGGACTGCAAGGAGTGTTAGGAAATAAAATTTATAATGCAACCCGTCAGACATTAGAAGATGTAACCAAAGGTTCCAATTTTCTGGCAAGTTGCCTGGATTATTGGACTCCTGAAAACAAAAATGCCTCCCATCCACGTCTGACATGGGATGATCCTAACCGTAATACCCGTGCAGAATCCGACCGTTATCTTGAAAATGGTTCTTATTTGCGTCTCCGCAGTGTTCAATTAGGTTATACATTTCCTCAGACATGGTTTAAAGGTGCCATACAGCATGCCCGTGTGTATATTAACGCTGAAAACTTATTTACTATCACCAGTTACAGCGGATATTCACCGGATGTCAATGCAGACAATGCCAATTATCGGGGATTTGATAATTTTATTTACCCGACTAACCGTACTTTCATGTTAGGACTAAATGTAACATTCTAAAAATAAACATCTTATGAAAACATATATTAAAACGACATTGACCATATTGATTTCAGGCATGCTATTCAGTTCCTGCGAAGATCAATTAAACCAGGCCAATCCCAACCAAGCAACAGAAGATACTTTTTGGAAAGATGAAACCGATTTCAATCTAGCCTTGACCTCTTGCTATACTCCACTGAAGAATGCCCTAAACGGCGGTTATTATGGAACTCGCGGTGTAATGCTGAGAATAGCCCGAGCCGATGAAGTCGACTTCCGCAACGATATTTCGGATGTATATACAGTAAACCGTTTTACTAATAGTAATACAAACTCACTGACACAAGGCATGTTCTATCAATTTTACAATGCCTTGTACCGTACCAACTCCATTATGCAAAAACTGGAAGAAAAGAAAGAACAATTTTCTACCGATTTTCAAAATTCGGTAAAAGGAGAATGTCTTTTCATACGTGGCTTCTATTTATTCCAGTTAGCCAAAGAGTTTAAAGACGCCCCTCTCCGCCTGACAGCCTCCCAATCTCCCTCGACTTTCCCTTTAGCAAAATCATCACAAGCTGATATATGGGCACAAGCCAAAGAAGATTTAAAAACCGCTGCTTCCCTATTGCCCATAACGAATAAAATAGGAAAGCCTACACAAGGAGCCGCTTATGCCGCTTTGGGTAAAATATATGTCTATGAAGAAAATTGGCAAGAAGCGATAAACGTCCTCGAGCCTCTGACGCAGAATCCTTACACCTACAAACTAGTAGAGGACTTTAATTGGAATTTTGATGACACTCATGAAAACAATGCCGAAAGTATTTTCGAGTTATTGATAGAAGATGTGGGTGGAACAGATCTTTGGGGAGATGGAGAAAATATCAATTCCACCCAATCCAATACCCGCCCTAAAGAATATGCCGCTGCTGAAGTCGGAGGATGGTATGAAGCAAATCCTACCCAGCAAATTATGGATATCTTCTGGAAGGAAAAAGACAAAGACGGCAATTTTGATTATCGTGCCCGCTGTTCTGTGGCATGGGACTATGAGGGATGCACTTACTACCAAAGACCTTTCCGGGAAGTTTTTGCACAAGACAAGTGGAAAACATACTGGATTTTGAAATATCAGAACTGGAAGACTCAAAAAGATGAACCGGCACCTCCCAAGTCATTCATCAATGAAAGAGCCATCCGCTATGCCGATGTATTATTGATGCTGGCAGAAGCCTATATGAACAAAGGGGCTTTAGACACATCTATCGGATATATTAATCAAATCCGCCGACGCGCCAACCTGAATGACTATAGCGGCCCAATAACCAAAGAAGGGGTTTTTGAAGATCTGGTACACCAACGCGCCATTGAATTCTTTGTGGAAGGCGAACGTTTCTACGATTTACGCAGATGGGGATTGTTAGAGCAGACATTAAAAACTTGTGATGATACCCGCTATAAAAACTATCAGACTGGCAAATCCGGTAATATCAATAAGTTCAACTACTTCCCGATACCAGCCAAAGAACTTGACACCAATCCACTTTGTACGCCTAGTGAAGGATGGTAAATCAACAGGTATTAGCTTATATATAACATCAGTAAATTAGTTCTGGGGCTGATTGTTCTTCAAGCAACATTCAGCCTCTCTTTCTCTTCACACTAACCATGAAACGTATCCTTTTATTTGTTTGCATACAATTTTTCTTATTGGCATCTTTTGCCGGAGAAACCATAAATTTCTGTAAAGGCTGGAAATTCCATCTAGGAGATGCAGGCAAAGGAGCCTCTTCTTCCTCATATAACGATTCTCAATGGCGCATATTGAATATTCCTCATGACTGGAGCATAGAAGGCACTTATAAACAATTTGAAAACGGAACCGACTGGCAAAGCGGCTTCCTGCCTGCCGGAATAAGCTGGTATCGAAAAACTTTTACCATTCCTTCCAAATGGAAAAATAAAAAAGTACAAATCCTATTTGAGGGCGTATATCTGAACAGCGAAGTATGGATAAACGGTCATTGGCTGGGCAAACGTCCTAATGGGTATATCAGCTTTGTATATGATTTAACTCCATATTTGCAAGAAGGCAAGAACCAAATCGCTGTAAAAGTAGATCACAGCAAAGCATTAACCGGACGTTGGTATACAGGATCAGGAATATATCGTCCTGTATACCTGCTGGTCAGTAACCCCACCCACATTCCTTATTCCGGAATCCATTTCAGATCCAAGCTACAAAATAAGCAATCTGCCACCTACACCCTATCTATAGAAATTGAAACACAGGAGAAAAAGCCAATCAAAGTAAAAACATATCTACAAGCTCCCAACGGTAGCATAGCCGATACTTCTGAAAAAATATTTGTCCCATCTGCAGATTCTCTTTGCTTCCTGTCAGGGAGCATCAGGAAACCATTATTATGGTCGCCTGATTCTCCTAACGTCTATACACTTATATGCCAACTGACAAGAGATAACAAGATACTAGATGAATGTAGATTACCTGTAGGCTTCCGTCAATTAGAATTCAACCCGGTCAGCGGATTCCTGCTCAATGGCAAATCACTAAAGATAAAAGGAGTATGCGATCATCATACAGCCGGTGCTGTAGGAGCCGCCGTACCCGACGACCTACTTCATTATCGTCTCAAATTATTGAAAGATATGGGATGTAATGCGATACGCACCAGTCATAATCCCTTCTCTCCTGCTTTCTATAATTTATGCGATACGATGGGAATCATGGTACTAAACGAAGGATTGGACGGATGGAATCAACCTAAAGCCGCCGATGACTATGGAAATTACTTTGATGAATGGTGGCAAAAAGATATGACTGATTTCATAAAACGAGACCGCAACCATCCCTCTATCATTATGTGGAGTATCGGCAACGAAGTAACGGGAGCTACCCCCGAAATCCAACACAACCTGGTCAGCCTATTTCACCAACTGGACCCTGACCGCCCTGTCACTCAAGGAGGAACTGATCCTACTAGAGGTATGAAGACCGATTATCAAAAAAAATTCAACTATCTAGACATTATCGGCTTCAATGGAAATGGAGAAGAAATAGGAGAACTAGAACACTTCCACAAAAACTACCCAACACTTTGTGCCATTGCTACAGAGGTACCCCACACTTATCAAACCCGTGGCGTATACCGAAGCCAGACACAATGGAGAAGACGGGATTTCCCCGCTCCTTGGGAAAAAGGAAACATAAACTGGGAACAATTTAAACATCGGGTCTTTCCTATACCTGACCTGACGGAAAAAGAATGCTTCCCCGAAGAATCCGATTATCCCTATTATCAATCGTCCTACGACAATGCTTCTGTACGTATCAGCGCCCGTAAATCATGGCAACGCACCTGTTCTTTCCCTTGGTTAATGGGAGAATTCCGATGGGGCAGTTTTGACTATTTAGGTGAAGCCGAATGGCCTCAACGATGTGGCAATTTCGGTATTATCGACATAGCTGCCATTCCGAAAGACGCCTATTTCCTCTACCAAAGTTTATGGACCGACAAACCAATGGTACACCTTCTTCCGCATTGGACGCATCCGGGAAAAGAAGGAAAAACAATTCCCGTAGTCATTTATACCAACTGTGATGCAGTAGAGTTATTTATAAATAATGTATCTTTGGGCAGTAAACCTTATACAGGGGAGCAACTGATATGGTTAGTTCCTTATTCGCCCGGAAAAATAGAAGCCCGAGGCATAAAAAAAGGAAAAATCGTGGCAACAGACTGTTATCAAAGTGCAGAAGCACCTCATTCTGTCGCCCTTGCCAGTAACAAGTATTCTGTAAAAGCCGGTTCGGATGAAGTCATACGCATAGAGATCGACATAACAGATAAAAACGGAATTCCTTGTCCTTATGCCTCCAATGAACTCAGTTTCCACGTAAGTGGACCACTCCGGCTATTAGGGGTAGACAACGGAAACCCTACAGATATGTTTCCATACCAACAGCCCCACTGCCGTTGCTTTCGGGGAAAATGTGTAGTATTATTACAATCTGACGAAGAAAAAGGAAAAGGAACCCTGACTGTACAAGGAACAAAATTAGTAGAAAAAAAATTAATCATCGAAGTGATATGAAAAAAATTCTTTTATTACTCTGTTTATGCTTATTCATAGAAGAGGTTGCTTCTCGAGAATTAGACAAGACATTCCAGTTGCTTCCACAACCACAATCCATAGAACTGACTTCTGGAAAAGGAATCAATTATTGGGAGTTATCCTATATTCTGTCATCAGACACAACTTCCATCCCCATATTGGGAGATATGCTCAACAAACTTCCCCGTTGCCCACGAAAAGGGAAACCCATCCGGCTCCAACTCACCAGCCAGCATGTTCCTGCTTCTCCGGAAGGATACATGATGGAAATTAATGAAAAAGGAGTCTGTATATCAGCCAGAACCATGACAGGTATCTTCTACGGTTGCCAAACTTTAGAACAATTAATGGAAGACAGCCGGGATTTCAACATACTTATTCCAGCCATGCTAATCATCGATTATCCGGCCATTTCCTATCGGGCCGTGCACTTTGATGTAAAACATCATTTAGACCGCATGGAGTATTATTATCAGGAAATAGACAAACTGGCCCGATACAAAATAAACGCAGTTATTTGGGAGCTGGAAGATAAACTGCGTTATACCCGACGCCCCGAAATAGGTGCCCCCAATGCCATCAGCAAGCAGGAAATGCAAGCCTTATGCCGCTATGCCAAAGAACGGAATATTGAAATAACCCCCTTGGTCCAAGGTTTGGGACATGCCGGTTTTATTTTAAAACATCATTGGGAACTACGTGAAAACCCCGACAGCGACTGGGAGTTTTGCCCATCTGACCCTCGTACCTATGATTTGCAATTCGACCTTTACCGGGATGCTATCGAAGCCATGCCTTACAGCAAATACTTACATATAGGAGGAGATGAAATTACCGCCATAGGCATAGACCAACGCTGTAAAGCCACCGGAAAAACTCCATTTGAACTACAAATGATCTGGTTGAAAAAAGTATGCGATTTCGCAACAGCTCACAACCGCATTCCTATTTTCTGGGATGATATGCCATTAAAATACGGCGGTGTATGGGATTTGGTCAACAGTAATGAAACCCAGGATGAAATAGCAGCAAAATGGAACGATAAAAAATTGAATGAAAGCATCAAATTATTCCCCAAAGAATGTGTGTATATGCGATGGAACTACAAAGATGCCACCCAACCGGGGCATCAACGCATTTTACAATGGTATCATGACAAAGGACTGAAAGTAATGGGAGCTACCGCTGCTTCGTGTGGCAGTTCTCCATTTATACCGCGTGAAAATTCACTGGCCGGCTATATCAAAAGATTCAGCAAATTAGTTGCTCAAAATCAACTGGAAGGAATTTTGGCCACAGCATGGGATGATGGTTCCCCACACTCTGAAACGGTGTGGCGTGGATACATCGCACAGGGAGAATATGGCTGGAACCCAACAGCACGGACAGTCGAAGCCTTCAAAGCCGCACATGCCCAACGAGAATTTGGCTTTCATCCAAATGACAACCATATGGCTTTTCTGGATGAACTGGAACAAGAAGCATTTTTCTTTGATGATGCCCTGGTCAATTCGGGAAGGCGCAATCCGGCATGGGGAACTACTGATTTTACTTTAATCAGCCTACCGGATCCAGACGCACCGGGAGCATGGAGCCGTACCTACCAACAAAAAATAGCCCAAGCAAAGGTGGAACAAAAACGATATGAAAAAATATGCCAAGGCATAAAAGAGGCTAAACAACATGCTTTACGCAACCGCTATACATTAGAGGTATACGAACAGACAAATCACTTGTTCAACTTCCCTGTCCGTCTGATTCTAGCCTTGCACAACTATGATATCACTATACATGAACAAGACAAACAGACAGCATTGCAACAAATAAATGAAGTGTGCAATGACTTTCAGACCATGAGAAAACAATTGGAAGAGACCTATTCACAGACCCGTTTTATGGAACAACCTGACGGTTACATTGCTGACCAAAACCACCACAACCATCTTGCCGCCAAAACCAACAACAGCGACTGGTGGTATTATTATGAAATTCCAATGATAAGGAAGACAAGAACATGGATGAACTCTCAGACCGCCCGACAGAAAAACATTCCATAAGAAACAACGAATGAAACTTTAATATAAAAAATAATATGAACCTTATAATACAACACTACTTTATGAAACAACATTTTTTATCTTATCTCATCGCCCTGCTGCTATTTCCTCTCTATGAGATGCAAGCAGCCTACCAGCCTGAGTTTTCTACTGCCGGTTTCTATGAACTGGCAAACTCCGGACGTGAAGTATATTCCATGAATCCGGCATGGCGATTCCACAAAGGAACCGCTACAGGTGCGGAAACCACCGACTTTAATGACCAGGACTGGAAAGTGGTTTCCCTGCCCGACGGAATTGAATATGTACCGACTGAGGCCAGTGGATGTATCAACTATCAAGGTGAGGTATGGTACCGCAAACATTTCACTCCGGCAAATGAATTGAAAGGCAAAAAACTTTTCCTGCATTTCGAAGCTATCATGGGAAAAAGCAAAGTTTTTGTAAACGGCAATTTATTGACCGAACACTTTGGCGGATACCTGCCTGTAGTCATTGATGTCACCGATGCACTGAATTGGGGGACAGACAATGTGATAGCTGTATGGGCAGACAACAGCAATGACCCCAGTTATCCTCCCGGCAAAGCACAGGATGTACTGGATTATACTTATTTTGGCGGCATCTATCGTGACTGCTGGCTCATAGCCCATCGTCCGGTTTTCATCACCGATCCCAATTTCGAAAACGAAATGGCAGGCGGCGGGCTTTTCGTGGCATACGACAAAGTTTCCGACACTTCCGCAGAAATAATCCTGAAAGCCCATATACGTAATGACAGTAAAAAGAACTTCAAAGGAGTAGTAGAATATGAACTTCAGCAACCCGACGGCACACAAGCCGCATTTCTGAACGATGTCATTCAAGTACGTCCGGGCAAGGCAGTCACTTCAAAAGATAAAATAACGTTGAAGTCTCCTCTGCTTTGGAGCCCTGAAACGCCTACGTTATATAACCTGATTGTCCGTATCCGCGACAATGAAGGAAATGTAGTGGACGGCTACCGCCGCCGTATCGGTATCCGCAGCGTAGAATTCAAAGGAAAGGACGGATTCTGGCTGAACGGCAAACCTTATCCAAGCCCGCTGATTGGCGCCAACCGCCATCAGGATTTTGCCGTAGTAGGCAATGCCGTTGCCAACAGCATTCATTGGCGCGACGCTAAAAAGCTACGCGACACAGGTATGAAAGTCATCCGGAATGCTCACTGCCCTCAAGACCCCGCCTTTATGGATGCATGTGACGAACTGGGGCTGTTCGTCATTGTAAACACACCGGGATGGCAATTCTGGAATGACGCTCCTGAATTTGCACAACGGGTTTATAGCGATATCCGCAACCTGGTACGGCGTGACCGCAATCACCCTTGTGTATGGTTATGGGAACCTATCCTGAATGAAACCTGGTATCCGGCAGACTTCGCCAAAAATACCCTCGATATTGTCAATCAAGAATACCCTTATCCGTATTGCTATTCCGGTTGCGACAGCGAAGCACGGGGACATGAGGTATATCCGGTACTCTTCACTCATCCGGCCAATGCGGACAAGGACTGGGCCATCAAAAGCCTCGACCCTAAAATAACCTATTTCACCCGCGAGTGGGGAGATAATGTAGACGACTGGAACTCGCACAACTCCCCCAGCCGTGTGGCACGCAACTGGGGGGAACAGGCTATGCTCATCCAGGCACAGCATTATGCCGCCCCCCGTTATCCTTTCACCTGTTACGATGTACTCTGCCGTACTCCGCGCCAACACGTCGGCGGCTGTTTGTGGCACTCGTTCGACCACCAGCGCGGCTATCATCCCGATCCCTTCTATGGTGGTGTGATGGACGTATTCCGTCAACCCAAATATGCTTATTATATGTTCAAAGCCCAGCGCTCGCCCGAAAAGCAAGACCGTCTTTTCGAAACAGGACCGATGGTGTACATCGCCCATGAAATGACTCCCTTCTCACCCAAAGACGTTACTGTGTACTCCAATTGTGACGAGGTGCGGCTTACTTATAATAAAGGTGGCAAGACATGGACTTACACCAAGCCGGCAACAAAAGAAGGAATGCCCTCACCCGTTATTACATTCAAAGATATATACGACTTCATGATAGACAAAAACATGTCTATGAGAAAAAAGAAACAGGACGAGGTGTTCCTACTGGCCGAAGGCATCATAGATGGAAAAGTAGTTGCCACGCACGAAGTACGACCGGCCCGGCGTCCCGAGAAAGTGCTACTTTGGGTTGACAATGAAAACACCGACTTAAAAGCTGATGGCTCCGACTTTGTAACCGTAGTAGCCGCCATAGCCGATAAAAACGGGAACATCAAACGTCTGAACAACTATTATGTGAAATTCCATGTAGAAGGCGAAGGACGTATTTTGGGCGGAGCGAATATACTGGCCAATCCGGCTCCGGTAAAATGGGGAACAGCCCCCGTGCTGATACAATCCACCTTGAAGCCGGGTAAAATCAAAATCACTGCCAGCGTATTGTTCGAAGGCTCGCAAATGCCTGCCAGCGCAGTGTTGGAATTAGAAAGCAAGCCGGCGGCTCATCCTCTCATCTACACCGAAAGTGAAGCTGCGCTGATTTCCATGAACAGCGACTCACCTTTCGGGCAATCAGCCGCCAAATCGGCTTCCGAACTGGAACAGGAACGTTTGCTGAAAGAACGGAATGCACAAAAGCTGAAAGAAGTGGAAAAACAGCAAGCTGATTTCGGTGAAAAGAAGTAAACCTTTCCATCCGGTGTGGGGAAGAGGCAGAAAGAGAAAAGCAATTCAAAGCCTCTTCTACTCCATCCCCACAAGGGATGGAACAAAATGAAAAAACTAAAATACAAATCACCCATGACATATAAGTTAACCGTTACAACCTTGGCACTAACTGCCATAACCTCCACTGTAGCAGCTACTCACACCAAACCAGACACGGAACATCCCCATATCGTATTGATTTTATGCGATGATATGGGATTCTCTGATTTATCCTGCTACGGAGGAGAAATACATACCCCTAATATAGATTATCTGGCCGAACAAGGCATACGTTTCAGCCAATTTAAAAACACAGGACGAAGCTGCCCCAGTCGTGCCGCCTTACTCACCGGACATTATCAGCACGAAGCGGGAATGGGATGGATGACCGCGGTAGACGAACATCGTCCGGGGTATCGGGGACAGATTTCGGATCACCTGCCCACCCTTGCCGAAGTACTGCGCGACCAAGGCTATGCCACTTACATGAGTGGCAAATGGCATGTTACCTTAGATGCGGCCTTTGAAACCCCCAATGGAAGTTATCCAGTTCAACGGGGATTCGACAAATACTACGGCTGCCTGCATGGAGGGGGAAGCTATTACAAACCAGATCCCGTTTATCATAACCTGCAACGGATTACCGAGTTTCCGGATGATTATTACTATACCACTGCTATCACAGACTCTGCCGTTAGTTTTATCAAACAACATCCCACGCAGACTCCCATGTTCATGTACATAGCACATTACGCACCTCACTTGCCCCTACAAGCCCCTCAAGACAAGATAGATGCTTGCCGTGAGCGCTATAAAGCCGGCTACGATGTTCTACGCCAACAACGTTTCGAACGTCAAAAAGCCTTAGGACTGATAACGCCGGAAATGGTTCTTCCAGTCTTCCAAAAAGAATTTCCGGACGGTAAACGACCCGCCTGGACCGAACTTACTCCACAGCAGCAAGAAAAATGGATAACCGATATGGCTACCTATGCCGCCATGATCGAAATCATGGACAGCGGCATAGGAAAGGTAATACAGACCTTAAAAGACAAAGGAATGTATGAACATACCCTGTTTCTGTTTATGAGCGACAACGGCTCTACCAGTGAAGGGGGATTCATCAAACAGCTGATGGCTGATTTAAGCAATACCCCCTATCGCAGTTACAAACAATGGGTATTCCAAGGAGGAACCAGTTCCCCTCTCATCCTTACAGACGGAAGAAGCAAAAGCCAGACAGAAAAAGGCAGTATCTGTCGGGAACCCAGTCATATCATTGATATTTTTCCCACCTGCCTGGATATTGCTTCCGCACATTACCCCGACACGTTTCACAATCAAAAAGTGAAATTGGCCGGAACCAGTCTCCTGCCGGCTATACGAAAACAAAAAATACAGCCGCGCGATCTTTTCTTTGAACATCAGACCTCATGCGCCATCCTGTCTGACGGTTGGAAACTAGTACGTGCCAACGGCAGACAGCCTTGGGAATTGATTCACCTCACCACCGATCCTTTTGAGACACAAGATCTTTCCGAACAATTTCCTTTAAAAGCAAAAGAATTAGAAAACAAATGGACACGATGGGCAGAGCAACAACACGTTTATCCTTTTGAATACCGTCCATGGACAGAACGAATCAATTATTACCAGTCACTATATCCCGATCAAAAAGGCAAAGAAAACTAAAAAGTTTCCATAAAAATCCCTGTTTAAATTTTCATTCATACAATTCCCTTCATTCAAAACAACAAAAAACTATGATTTTCAATGAGAATTTAAACAGGGAGACAATGAACTCCCCTGCCATCTCCTCAAATTTCCCCTTATTCCCCTAATTTATCGAAAAAAAATCAGCTTTCGCCGAATAGATTAGAAAAATCGGCCGAGAACATTTACCTTTGCTGTCTAAAATTAAATAATAAATACCATTCAAGTTTTAATCATAAAACAGCAAAACGAAAACGATGATGAAAAAGACAACAACTATTCTCTGTTTGGGCATCGCTCTATGCATGTTGGGGTGTAGCGATGACGACGATCAAGTTACGACAACCTCCACCGTTCCTTTTTCTCTCACAGCATCTCTGTCTCCCCGTTCTTCAGATGCAGAGGATACAGGCATCCTGCAAGGCAACTGGGACGCCAACAGCCAACTGGCCGTAATAAAAACCGGTTCCAGCGGCGTTCCCAAAAGCATTCTCACAAGAAAAACCGACTCTTCTGACACCTTTACGGGCAATCTTTCGACACTGGTAAAGAATGAGAATGAAATTGCCGTATTTTACCCGGCGGCAGCCATCACCGCGAACAGCAGTGACACCCTGACCCAAACCCTCAACCTGAGCGGACAGGACGGAACACTGGCAGGTATAACAAATTATGATTACTTATGGGCACAATGTAAAGCCGGCATGAACGAAACCACAGGCTCTTCCGCCTGCGAAATGACCAGTTTGGTCACTATCGGTAAATTCCAGTTCACCGTCAACGGTGGCAGTCCTTTGAACAACATCACAAGAATTACCATAACCGCCACTGCCGGAACCCTCTACTCCAGTGCCGTTATGAAACTAAAAAACGGAGAGTTCAGCAGTACCCAAACAGGAAATATCACTATTAAAAACAAAGCCGGTATTTCCGGAACCACCTACATCTCCTTCTTCCCTTCCGAAGCACAGTTGCATTTCACTCTTGTTACCACCACCGGTGAAGTGTATGAGGCAGCTACTTCGACAACCATCAAATTGGAGAAAGGCAAAGTATACGAAGCTCCGGCACTCACTTGCACTCTTTTACCTTCTGCCAAGGTAGGCGATTATTACTATAGCGACGCTACTTTCTCCAGCGAGAAGAATGAGAATAAAACCTGCATCGGTATTGTCTATGCCCTGGATGATGCGGACGGCAATCTCTCGCCCACCCTGTCCACTTCTCCATTCGGACGCATCGTGGCATTAGGCGACAACCAGTCCAGTACCAAATGGATCAGCAAAGCAGAAGATATAGAAGGCATCGAAAACTATACCACCGCCGACGGCACATTGACAAGCGGTGTCCTCCCTTATTATAACGGAACCGCCGATTCTTTCTCCTCCGATAAGGACGAGGAACGCATCAAGGGGGCAACCATTCATGTTGAAACCGGACAACCTGCCACCTGGGTGTCAGAAGGCGCCATCAGCGACTTCAATGGAAAGGCTCACACCGCCTACCTCGGTAAAAGTTCTTCCAGCTACCCGGCAGGAGGCTACTGCTACCAATACAGTACCAGCGGCAAATCGGCAGGTGAATGGTATTTACCGTCGGCAGGCGAGTTGACTTTGTTGTGGGAACTTCAAAAAGCCGGAATCATTTGCAAAGACAAACAAGATTGTTTCAATGATTTTGCACGCAAAGCGTACTGGTCTTCTTCCGAACACTCGGCAGAATCCGCCTGGCATCTGAATTTTGTAAGTGGTGCGATAGTTGCCAACAGTAAAGCCAGCAACTACGCCACACGCCCTGTCGCACAATTCTAAAGGTCCGATGGAGGCACAGCAGTTCCCATTGGCTATAAATGGTTGACAAATTGATTGTAAAGCCCGGTCCGTTCACCACCAAACGGACCGGGCTTCTTTTTTTTCATATTTTCCACTCTTCCTTTATCAACCCGGACATTTTCCGATCTTTGCAACACACTAATTCTTATGCCCATGAAAATACGCCCCACCTGTAAATTACAAGCAATCATGAAGAAAACGGAAAGATTGGCAATAAGCATGGGAACCAGCCTGAAGAGATGTAACGTATCATCGCCCGCAAACTGAACATGCCCGTATAGAAAATGTATGGCATGGTTACTTACTATACGTTCTTTGCCATGATCCCCAAAGGAAAACATCCCATCTCCGTATGCATGGGAACGGTCTGCCGTGTACGCGGCTCCGAAAAACTACCGGAAGAATTTAAACGGATATTGGGAATAGAAGCAGGAGAAACAACTCCCGATGGTAAGTTCTTTCCGGACTGTCTGTGGTGTGTAGGCGCCTATGGATTGCTCCCTGTAATAATGATAGAAAGTCTATGACCGACTGCAACCTGTGGATGTGGAGAAGATTATTGAAGACTTGGAATGAAATGCAATCCTTTTTTCTTATTATTAAAATCTTTCTTTTTAACCATTAAGCGTTTTCTTCCTTTTATGTTCTATCTCCCAAGCTTGCGGAGTTAACTCCATAGCCTTTGGAGTTATCTCCATAAGCTTGGGAGTTAACTCCAAAGGCTATGGAGATAGAACACATCCTTTCAAAAAGGCTTACTCTTACGGTCAAAAAGAATTAGCTATTCCTATACTATCACTAAACCCTACAATAAAGTTAAATGAGGAAAAGCCGCATAAACAACGAATAATGCAAAAGTTTGATAAACCGGTGAAAGAATACCACAAGATATCAGAAGAGTTCCCCGCTTTCCATCTGTTTGGAAAGCGGGGAACTCTTCTGCATTAATAAATGCATTCAGTTCAAACAGATTATAAAAACAAGTATAAACTATTTTATAATGAAACGCAGACAAGTTATTCTTTATCCTTGTCTGCCGGAAGCCTTTCTATCCGAACTCTGCCTGCCTTGCCCTTGTCTGCTTTGAGCCTGTTTCTTCCTGCGCCAATAATCACCATTGCTTTTGCTGCCCCGGTACACCTTATTGGCTTTTGCTTTTTCTTTCAGTTCTTCGGTCTTGCCGGCCTGCGCTTTTTCCCCTTCCACGGTCACCCAAGGATGGTCTTTCACAACAGGAATCTGTAGTCCTATCAGTTTTTGGATATCCTTTAAATAAGGCAATTCTTCCGATTCACAAAAAGAGATGGCTATTCCGTCGTGTCCGGCACGCCCGGTACGACCGATGCGGTGCACATAAGTTTCCGATATATTGGGCAGTTCATAGTTGATAACGTGAGAAAGCTGGTTCACATCAATGCCTCTGGCTGCAATATCTGTGGCTATCAGCACTCTTGTGGTATGATCCTTGAAGTTTGTCAACGCCCTTTGGCGTGCGTTCTGCGATTTGTTTCCATGAATAGCTTCCGCCCCGATCTCACTCTTGTTCAAAATCCTCGCCAATTTATCCGCACCATGCTTGGTACGGGTAAAAATCAACACTGACTCTATCTCAGGATTCTTCAGCAAATGCAGCAACAAGTCCTTCTTTTCCTTCTTCTCTACAAAATAAACACTCTGCCGGATAGTATCAACAGTAGATGAAACTGGAGTCACCTCTATCTTCTCCGGATTAGTCAACATGGAATCTGCCAGCTTCTCTATTTCAGAAGGCATGGTAGCCGAGAAAAACAAAGTCTGTCGCCGGGCAGGAATCAGTTTCAATACTTTCTTGATATCGTGTATGAAGCCCATATCAAGCATACGGTCTGCCTCATCCAATACAAAATACTCCAACCCCTTCAATGAAATACAGCCTTGCGACTGCAAATCAAGCAAACGTCCGGGAGTGGCAATCAATACCTGCACACCTCGTTTCAAAGCATCAACTTGCGCCTTTTGGGGCACTCCACCGAAAATGACGGCATGCTTCACTCCGGTATATCCGGCATATTGGTCAAAGTTCTCGCCTATCTGTATAGCAAGCTCACGCGTCGGGGTGAGTATCAATGCTTTGATACCTTTTTTATGGTCTGATTGATAAAGTCGTTGTATAAGGGGGATAGCAAACGCTGCTGTTTTTCCTGTTCCTGTCTGGGCGCATCCCAGCAAATCTTTACCTTTTAATAATACAGGAATTGCTTGTTCCTGAATGGGGGTCGGCGTTGTATAGCCGGTTTGTTGTAAAGCCTTCAAAATAGGCTCTATAAGATCTAATTCTTTAAATGTCATGTGAAATAATTAAATTGGGCCTCACGGCCTGTATCTATTTTATGGGAACAAAGGTACAGTAATGATTCTGCCCGAAAGTATTTCCGGGCAGACTTTATGGTTATTTAACTAGATAGTTCCTGTTTGATCCATTGAATAGTTCCATCATAAGAAAGAAGATGCTTCACACTTACCGCCCATATCATATCGTAATCTACGTAACTCTACTTACAGAACAAATAAACATTTCCACCAAAGTCCGAAACCACCAATGCATTACCCGACAGGGCTACCGACCCGAACATAGGAGCTCCTGTAGCATGTTTCCATACCACCTTGCCATCCTCTTTATTAATTCCGTATACCGTACCGTCCGAAGCGGCTACATAAACAATATCTCCCGCCCATACCGCACTGGTTTCAATCGTAGCGGAAGGCTGACGGCTATAAGGACAGGTATAAACCAAAGCATCCCCCACAGGACAAGTCCATTTTTCTTCCAATGTCTCACTATCCAAGGCTATCAGCCCTTTCTGTGCAGAACCAAAGATAATCTCCTTGTCAGTGAGTAAAGGAGTAGAAGTAACGTCCACATTATAAGGTAATGGTTTACGGACTATTACTTTTCCGGTAGCAGCCTCTAATATAAAGAAAGACTTATCTGAGATCAGATACAACAAGGCACCATGCATGGCAGGAGATGCTCCCCGATTACGCAAGCCGTTATCGCTGACCGCCCAAAGTTTCTCACCTGTTTTGGCATCATTGCCGTAAAGGGCATTCCATTGTGCACCGGCAACCAGCAGGTTGTTACCCAAAGTCAGCGTGCTCGTAGTCCCTTCTCCTTGTCCCCAGCCTTCATTTTTCCAAAGTTGTTTGCCCGTTCGGGCTTCAAAAGCACAAAGCCCCTTTCCGGTTCCCGCATAGACCACTCCTTCACCGGCCACCAGTCCGTCAATAAGGGCCGGCAAGCCATTTACGGGCAATTGCTTTTCCCAACACAATTTGCCGGTTTCGGTATCAATGGCATACAAAAAGCCTTGGGCATCCTGGGCAAACACGATGTCACTATCAACCGCAATGGAGTTTTTAATAGAATTACGAACAGGACAACTCCAAAGAATTGTACCGTCCTTCCCATTCAAAGCATACACATGGCCTGCACCTTTCAGATCCTCATCCACAGAGGCAACAATTACTTTTCCCTTGTGTATCAGTGGAGAAGTCATATAAAGATTAGCTCCGACATTGTTAGTCCATGCCAGCTGCAAAGGCAAATTCAATGGAGCGGAAACGGGGGCGGAATGTTTCGCATTGCCTGACAGATTATCCCAGTCAGCAGAAAACAAAGGAACGGCCTTTTCAGTCCGGCAGATAAAATTACTTTCTGCTTCAGCTATCTCTCCGTTATTAAAACGGGCTGTTACCCGCAAAGTAAGTTCCTTACCCACATATTTATGAGACAAGGGAAGCTCCCCGTTCCATGACCAGTCAGTACTTTGCAGCAATCGCTTGTTTTTCAGCACAGGTTTCCCGTCGGCCAGACAAGTATAGAGCACTTCTCTCACCGGCGACACGGAAGAATACACATTGACAGCCACCGGAAGGACACCCGAAGCCATTACTCCTGCAGGCGAAGCGATACAGATATTCTTGTCCAAATAGGTATAACGGAGCTCGGAAGTGAAATCTCCTTTACTATCTACGTGCATCACACGAAAAGCAGTAGTGGAATGATCTATGCCTCCTTTATCCAATGAAGAGGTACAAACACTGTAAACATCTCCCTGTTTCTTCATATAGTTAATATGCCAATGACCATATACCCATGCTTTCAAGTTGTACTCATTCAGATTAATGCTTCCGGCATTCTTGCTCTTAAAAATAAAGGTATCTTCGTATGTCAGCAAATCATGATTGAAAACAACAACAGGAGTTCCGGGGCGGATATGAGCCAGGTCGTTCTTCAACCAACGACAGACGTCATCGGAAGTATAGCCTGGAGCATGGTCTCCTCCGGGCATCGGCGTAACAACATAGTGCACATTACCTGCATCAAAAGAATAATATACCGGCCCATAAATGCTTTCAAAAAGTTCTTCGCCATACTTCCCCTTTACCAAATCATGATTTCCGATACAATAAAAGACAGGACAGTCCATATTTTCCGTATTCATCAGTTTGATATGAGCCTTCAAGCCTTTTTCATAGCAGATATCCCCGGTATGAATGATAAAAGCCGCCTGTTCATTCCTGGCATAGTCACGCACATTATTCACCCAGTCTGCATGGTTTTCCGTATTAAATATCTCTGTATCAGCAATATGAATATACCTGTGGGAGCCGTTTTTACGAATCCGTCCACTGTAAGGGATCAAACCGAAATCATAACCGGACTGTTTCTTTTCTATTTTATGATAATGACGGTTAAATGTTTTATACCCCGAAGGAGTGGTAATGAAAATAAAACGTTCACGCTCATGACCGGGTAAAGTAAAACTACCGTCGGCAGCCGTTTCAACCACATTCAAGCCATCGGATACTTTGATGCCCGCCAGCGGTTTTTCACTTTGGTCAAATACGCCATTCTTGTTTTTATCTACATATACATGGCCCGTGTAAGCAGCCATCACCGGCATTGCGGCCAACATCAGGCACGATAATAAAAAGGTCTTTTTCATGAATATCTATTTTTATCAACTCTTATTTTAATCAAGTTCGAATTTCGAAAGGACAAAACCATGATCTGAAGGATAGAAAAAATCTTCTCCTTTAAAAGTAAAAGTTTTACCCAAACTATTGTCATAACACTCAGATGCTATCGCCTGAATGGTTTTTCCCTGATAATAAATAAAATCAATGCGGTCCATACGACACTCGGTTTCCAACGAATCCGCATCTGTCAGCCACGTTACTCCCAGATTGGCCACCGGATTGGGGTTCATCTCACGGAAACTATCTTTAAATCCCGCCTCTTCCATAGCAATGGAAACAGGCCAATCCACCACTGCACCACCATGAAGATACAGGTTACGGGTAGCTTCCGTCCAATCCAGATGAGAATGCACGTTAAAATCACCGCCCATTATAATTGGAATACTGTCGGCCTCTGCCAACAAGGGTTGAAGAACAGACAAAATCTTATGTATTTCCTCATCACGTGTTCCCTCCATCTCCCAAGCCAATATTTCTTCCTTGGATTTATCCGTCGGGACCAAACGCATATCAGGAAGATAATGCAACCAAGTATTAAAAACACGGACGGGTTTCCCATCCACATCTATCATCACTCCGCCAAAATTAAAGGTACTTATGCTGTCGGCAAAAGCATATTTCCGAATAATGGGATAACGGCTATAAATAGAAAGATTATCAGAAATGAGATTGTACGAATATCCCAATGAGTCGGCTACCATCGGGGCAGCTCCATAAGTTTCAATCATCAAGACCACATCAGCCTCACTTTTTTTCAGAATATCAATAGTTCCCTCACACCCTTTTCCGGAATAAGTTTTTGAATGACCGCCATGCCATACATTCCATGAAAGGACAGTCAGCGTCTTTTTCGACTCTTTTGAAGATGTGCAAGCTGCCAATGCACACAAGCAAAGGACTACTACCCCAATAAAATTTCTTGTTATCATCATAGATTAGACTTGTTAATTCCGGACAAAGATAGTGAATTATTCAGGAGACAACACTATAAAATATACCCTAAATAGGGTATTTCCGCCATGAACATCTTCCCCTATCTTTGCATTATAAAATCAGAACCCACTAAATGAAAAGATTATGGCAAGAATAAAAAAAGAATTGACCGAACTCATCGGAGGAACTCCCTTGTTGGAACTGTCACGCCTTAGTAAAAAACACGATGCGAAAGCGCAAATAATTGCCAAACTGGAATACTTCAATCCCGGAGGAAGTGTAAAAGACCGTATAGCCCTGGCAATGATAGAGGATGCAGAAGCCAAAGGAATCTTGAAACCCGGAGCGGTTATCATTGAACCAACCAGCGGCAACACCGGCGTAGGGTTAGCATGGGTTGCCAGCGTGAAAGGTTACAAAGCCATACTGACCATGCCCGAAACCATGAGCGAGGAACGCCAGAACCTGTTAAAAGCCATGGGAGCACAATTGGTACTGACCGAAGGTGCAAAAGGAATGAAAGGAGCCATAGAAAAAGCGGAGGAATTGCGTGACCGGACTCCGGGAGCCGTCATTCTGGGACAATTCGAAAACCCGGCGAATCCCGCCGCCCATGCACGTACCACTGCACAGGAAATATGGAACGACACGGACGGAAAGGTAGACATCTTTGTTGCCGGAGTCGGTACAGGCGGCACTTTAAGCGGAGTAGCGGAAGGATTAAAAAAACAGAATCCCCATATACAGATTGTAGCTGTAGAGCCGGATAACTCCCCCGTCCTTTCGGGAGGAAATCCGGGACTGCACAAGATACAAGGTATCGGAGCCGGATTTATCCCTCATACCTACAATGAAAAATTAGTAGACAAGATAATCCGGGTGAAAGACGATGACGCCATCCGCACAGGACGCGAACTCTCTCTGACGGAAGGGTTATTGGTCGGAATATCTTCGGGAGCAGCTGCCTATGCCGCATTGGAACTGGCCAAACTCCCCGAAAATGAAGGAAAACAAATTGTAGTAATCTTGCCCGATACGGGGGAACGATATTTGTCTACCGTGCTTTATGCTTTTGAAGAATACCCATTATCATAAAATGAGATGAACATAGCTGCATTAATTTCAGGAGGAGTAGACAGCGCGGTTGTCGTACATCTCCTCTGCGAACAAGGATACAAACCGGATCTTTTCTATATTAAAATCGGAATGGACGGTGACGAAGATCTCACCTGCACGGCAGAAGAGGACATTGAACTATGTACCGCCACCGCCCGCAAATACGGTCTGAGCCTGAATATCATTGACCTGCACCGACAGTACTGGGATAATGTAGTGGCATACGCCATCGATAAAGTGAAACGCGGTCTTACTCCCAACCCGGATGTAATGTGCAACAAGCTCATCAAATTCGGATGTTTTGAGCAGGAAGCAGGGCATTTATATGACAAGACAGCTACCGGACATTACGCCAGTATTCTTGAAAAAGACGGGAAAATATGGCTGGGAACCGCACAAGACCCCGTCAAGGACCAAACAGATTTCCTGGCACAAATAGATTATCTGCAAATTTCAAAACTGATGTTCCCTTTGGGAGGTCTGATGAAGAATGAGGTCAGGGATATCGCCCGCATTGCCAAACTGCCCAGTGCACAACGCAAGGACAGTCAAGGTATCTGCTTTCTAGGAAAAATCAACTATAATGAGTTCCTCCGCCGTTTCTTGGGTGAAAAAGAAGGGGATATCATTGAAATGGAAACAGGAAAACGGATTGGCACTCACAAAGGATATTGGTTTCACACCATCGGACAGCGCAAAGGATTGGGACTAGGTGGAGGACCATGGTTTGTTATCCGCAAAGATATAGACGAGAATATCATTTATGTCTCACACGGTTATGATACAGACAAACAATATGGGACAGACTTTGCCTTGCATGATTTTCATTTCATCACAGAGGACTTATGGAAGGGAGCACCTTCCGCAGATGTTTCTTTCAAGATCCGGCATACAGACACTTTCATGAAAGGAATATTGACACGGGAAGATAACTTGTTCCGAATCCACAGCCACGTCCCCTTACAGGGTATAGCCCCCGGACAGTTCGGTGTGCTGTATGACAAGAATGCGGAAATCTGTGTGGGAAGCGGTGAAATCACTTTATCCTAAATATAATATTCCACCACATCCACAATCCCTGCACGAAGGGCATATTTTGTTGCTTCGTGCACATTGTTCACTTCCAGCTTGCGAAAGATATTTTTGCGGTGAGTCATTACCGTATATACACTTAGGAAACGCTCAGCCGCAATCTCTTTCGTAGTCTTGCCCAATGCCATCAGTTTCAGAATTTCACGCTCCGTGACCGTAAGCGGTGAAACTAACTTATCTTTTTTGTCTTCTTTATGCTGCAACAGCCAGACTGCACGCGTACACATGTATTGTAAATGCTGTTTTGCCTTCCGCAGCCCTTCCTCTATCTCTATCATCGGCGCATCTTTCATCACCACGCTGAATGAAGTTCCGCTAAAAACCATACGCCGGATGAAATCCTCACTCAGATTATCGCTGAACAGAACAAAATGTGCCTCCTTAAACCGTTCCTGCAATATAAGCAAATATTCAGCCGAAGTATCAAACAATGTATAGTCCAACACTGCAACGGCATTGGGATTATCGACAAGAAGTCCGGTTAATTCACTCTGACTGCCGGCTTCCTTTATTGCGGCGAACCCTCCTATCCGACCGGCCACCGTTTTCATACCTTCACGGGTAATATCCTGATTATCGATAAGTAGCAATGTTTTCATGCCCATACATTTTAACTAGGGAAACTTACTGAAACAAAAAAGCCTTGCATCATTGTGTGCAAGGCTTCATTCTTCGGTGGGCGTTGACGGATTCGAACCGCCGACCCTCTGCTTGTAAGGCAGATGCTCTGAACCAGCTGAGCTAAACGCCCTTTCATTTGTTCATTAAGTTTGATATGCTCTATCTCTCTAAAGCGCTGCAAAGATACGGCTTTTTTTATTACCTCCAAATATTTTTGCGAAAAAGTAGAAAAAAACTTCATCTCCGCCTATATGTATTAAGATTTATAGTAACTTTGCAACTCCATATTAATAATGTATATGATATTTTCGACACTGACAGCAATTTCGCCTGTAGACGGGCGATATAGAAATAAAGCCGAGAACCTGGCGGCTTACTTTTCAGAGTATGCGCTCATTAAATACAGAGTGCAGGTTGAGATCGAGTATTTTATTACTCTGTCTGAATTCTTACCGCAGCTTCGTGCGTTGACGACTGGGGAGAATAAAGAGGCTTTGCGGAAAATTTACCGCGAGTTTTCGGTTGAGGACGCTACCCGTATTAAAGAGATCGAGAGTGTGACAAATCATGATGTAAAGGCTGTTGAATATTTTATAAAAGAGAAATTCGATTTGTTGTCTTTGCAGGAATATAAGGAATTTATCCATTTCGGATTGACTTCCCAGGATATTAACAATACATCCGTTCCATTGTCTATCAAGGATGCACTGAACGAAGTGTATTTTCCCGGTTTGCAAGAAGTGATCGACATGTTGAAGAAATATGCCGAAGACTGGGCGGATGTTCCCATGTTGGCCAAGACACATGGGCAGCCGGCTTCTCCTACCCGTTTAGGAAAAGAAGTGATGGTGTTTGTTTACCGTTTGGAACAACAGGTGAAGCTGTTGAAAGCGACTCCTGTTTCTGCTAAGTTCGGTGGAGCAACCGGTAATTTCAATGCGCATCATGTGGCTTATCCGGAATATGACTGGAAA
>OGHL01000490.1_pt1 | contig 28277 bp, 26 predicted proteins | sample 1571391 | NCBI WGS metagenome assembly OGHL01 (sample SAMEA2581948, study PRJEB24529) | metagenome | biome: Human gut stool | place: China | collected 2011 | reverse complement strand
CCATGCAGACAGCCGCAGCCACAAGTGCAATGCCCAGCGTTTCCCATAGCCAAGAAAGTTCATGTAGGATTTTCATGCGTTCATCATCTCCTGTTCGTTAAACTGGAATCTATCTGCGCTCTCCTTATACGCTCTCAATAGTCAAATCCATTTGCAATTTTTTTGCTTTTTCCAAGGCGTTGAAAAATATCGTGATGAAGTCTTCTCCATCGCTTGTCACAAAGTAATTAGATAGGTTGGTAATATCATTGCTGATATTTTTGCCCCAAGGCGGTTGCTTAGACAAATCGTCAATATCCCAAACCACCTTATCCGGACTAAACGCTTGGAGTTCTAACTGAATCTTTTTCAGTTCCACTATGGCTGTTTCGACGTTATCTTTATCCAATGTTCCTTGATATAGCTCATTCATAAGCGTTGGGAATCTGCTACCCCATTTCCCGTTTTCTAAATTATAAGAAACTGTTGAGAAAAAGGAGTGTAGAAAATCTCCATTTCCTATTTGATAGCAAAAGAACGCAACTTTGAATCCGACAGCCATGTGTCTAATTTCCCCCTATAAATCCGATTTGTCTGCCCCTTAAAGTCCAAGTTCTTCAACCCACGCCGCAAACTCCTGATGTCCGACGCTGCCCTTGAAAACCTTGCCGTCCATCAGCTTTGCGCCTTTGCAGCTCGGCGCAAGGCGTTCGTTCGTCTTGCCAATGCCGCTTCCGCCGGAGGTTGCAAACGGGATGATCGTCTTGCCGGTCAGATCATAACTCTCAAGAAACGTATTGATAATCGTCGGCGCAACGTACCACCAGATCGGGAAGCCCACAAAAATTGTGTCGTAGTCCGCCATGTTGTCCCGCTTCGCGGCAATCTCAGGACGGGAGGCAGGATCGTTCATCTCAATCGTGCTGCGGGCGTTCTTGTTCATCCAGTTCAGATCAGCTTCCGTATAAGGCACCTTCGGCTCAATCTCAAAGATGTCCGCGCCGATTGCCTCTGCCAGCGTCTCGGCTACCTTTGCGGTTACGCCGGACGCAGAAAAATATGCTACAAGTTTGTTGCTCATAATTGCCTCCATGTTTATTCGTCTTGATCCAGACCACCATTCAGAACAAGATACAACAGTACCTCCATCAAATTTGCAATCTTTCCAAGTGTAATGTCCTCATCTTTGGACTTCATAATCAACTGAAATACTCCATAGAACACGTCGCTCTGGTTAAGATCAGTTTCCGTTTCAAACCGCTCAAGAAGTGCTTCTATGCGCTCCAAGTCCGGCTCATCTTCCGGCTTAAACGAATCCTGCATTCCCAGCAGAGATGCAAGCCGCTCATCCTTCATGATAGCGTCGTATTCTATAAGCTGCTTTGCTCCTTCTGGCAGCCACTCGTCAAAATAATTGATAAAGATGTGGACGCGAATGCCGCCTTCCTCAGCGGGAGAGAAGCAGACGGTATGTGCCTTATCCGCGATCTCTTTCAGGAAAGCGAGGTCTTCCGGATCATCGAACTCCACGAATGGAAGAAACAAATTGATTTCAGAATGCCAGTGGTGGTAGTCTACGATCCCTTCAATACGTCCGTGATGCTGCTTGACAAACGCATCACAGCGTTCCAAAAGATACTCGTAATTCTTCTTATCCTCCGGCACAATGATCTTAGGTATCTTGTCCATCGCCTCAGAGTACGCTTTCAGCATACCTCCGTTAAGCACACGGTCATAGACCTCTTCGGACCATTCATCGCGTTCAGTAGGCTCAACTTGTCGGTAATCCTTTTCATAGATTAGATCGTCCATAGCGTTACCCCTTTATGATTGTCTCAAGCTGCTTCTCGGCTGCATTGGGAAGAAGCGTGTGCAGATGTCTCAGAATATGTTCTCTGGATTCCTGCGGGTCTCGCTGATAGGCGGACGTGATAAAGTCGTACCCGAAAAGCTCTTCCGGCGTCGCATACTCTGCAACGCCCCAGCCATAAGGTCTTCCGTACTTGTCCTGCATATAAACGAAATCCGCAATGCAGACATAGCTCTGCATTTGCAACCTTGTGATACACGTTTCAAAGCCGGTGTTGCCGCCCTTGCGATAGTTCCGTAATTCTTTCAGACGCTTGGAAAGAACTGTGCCTTCATCAGCTATGGTTTCGTAAAGCTCTTTGTCCTTATAGGACGTCAAGCCATCATCCCACCGAGCATCAAAGTCATATCCGTCTCGCCGGAAGTTTGCAAAGTCCGGAATCCAATCACGGCTCACGAAGCCAGCTCTTTTATTGAAAATCTTGCCGTAGAGACATTTGCCGCTTCGCGCAGCCGGACCTTTCCACTCCCACGGACCGTCTGCATCATCCGCAAACCACAATTCAGGGGCGCACAGCTCTTCAACAGAAAAGCCGGGAATCTCGTTCTGAAAGAAAGGCAGAAAGCCGTATTCTTCAACAGCGGCAATCAAGTCATCGGCACTATGCAGTTGTCCGACATAACGCTCTGACATTACTCTGCCTCTTCAATCACACCATAATCAATCAGAATATTTTTCTCCGCATATTGCGGGTAAACAATACCCATCATCTCATACTGATAACGTCTCACGCGGCGATGCTCCTGAACCGGCTCCGGTGCATACGCAGCGGTTTCACAGTGCGCATATTCTGGCATTTCCGCAAGATCATCCCGAACTGCGCGGATGAGTGCGTCTGTGACTTCTTCAATGCTGCCGCCAATCTCCACAGCAACCAGCTCATGCTTGAGGACGGACTTGTCCAGATCACCAGGGGAACGGAACAGTTTGTACTTCATAATGCACGTCCTTTCTCTGTCTATCGCGGTTACGTTTCTTGTGTAAGGCTTTTTGCTGCTTCTTGAACTCCGACTGTGTAACGAGACATAAGTAGAGAGAGTAGTTCAAGCATCATCTGCATACGGCAATTCAGTGCCATTGCAGGATTGTGTAGGTTTCGACATAGGGCATCCCATATAATGAATATATCAGACAGGAAATCCCTTAAAACCTCTGCTGTCAACCTTCCGGCTTGACATTTTTGAGGAAATCTGAACGCGGTACATACGGTAAGTTAAGCTGCCATCCCATGCGATTCAGCTCGTTGAGCTTGATCAGCATCAAGTTCACATTCGTCTCCATGATGGAGGAAAGCTGTACCACATCATACCCTTGCTTCATCAGTTCCATCAGCTCGTCATCGTCGATCCGCAAATGGGCGCTGAACGCATTGGCTTCATATTCCATCTCGTTACGCATATCGAACAGCGTAAACTCCTGCAATCCGCTTGCGCCTTTGGCTTGCTCCCGGTGCAAGCAGTCGTGACCAATCTCATGTCCGCAGACCATGAGCTTTACAATATACTCCATATTGGAGTTCAAAAGAATGTGCCTCTCCTTATGCCGGTAGGTGTACATTCCAAGCAGTTCGTTCAGTCCATCAATGAAATGAACGTAGATACCCAACTCTTTTGCAATACGCACGGTGTCCCGTGTTCCGCAGCCTCGTACAATATCCGTGGCTTTGCGGTGAATGAGTTCAGGTCGTAGAAGCAATTTTCATCACCCCCGCTATACCGATGGTTATTCCGTAATTATATAACATCAGCAGTCCAATAAACCGCCCTCAATCCTCATCGAGATGCAGTTTGTATTTCTTTGGCGTGTATTTTTCGACATTTCGGGCTTTGGAATCCCAGTAGATGTCCTGCAACGCTTTCATGACGGCATCTTTGTCCTGCTCAGAAAGCGTTCCGCCAGCAAATAAACCGGAGATACCATCCACCAAGTCCTGTGCCTGTTTCTTTCCACGCGCACCATATTTCTCTGTTGCCTGAACAACGAAGTTCTCATCTTCCGTCAGAAGATAATTGACATCAACACCGAAGAAATCGGCAATCTTCTTATATGCTTCCCGTGTGCGGGGCAAAGAAGTCCCTTTTTCATACAGTGTGATCATTTTGCGCGTAATCCCCAAGCTGTCCGCGACTTGCTGCTGGGTTAGTTCCTTCTTTACTCGTTCTTCCTTGAACTTCTCAGCAAACGTCATGTCTCGTTCACCACTCCTTCACAAAAAGTTTGCGAAACTGAATTTCCCATTTCTATTGACATGGGTAGTTGAAGTATGTATAATAGATATGCGTAATTCAATTACCCACAGTATATCGCGGATTACTCATCAAGTCAAGAGGAACGCGAGAATATGCACAGAAAAGTTACAAATATAAGTTGTTTCACCGAAACAGCTCAATGGCAAGGAGTGAGGATGCAAAACATGGAAGCACGATGCAGGAAGGCGTATGTTTGTGTCAATCTGGATGTAGACAAGGAAGGGGCTATCCGTCCGCGTTTCATCAGGTGGGACAATGGTTTGATTTTTCAGATCGACCAGATTCTTTACAAATGCCGCGCCACATCCAAGAAGGTTGGTGGTGGCGGCATCCGTTACACAGTCATGATTAAAGGAAAGGAGTCGTTCCTTTTTCATGAAGGAGACAAGTGGTTTGTCGAAGCAAAGGAGAATGCCCAGTGATCTTATCCCAGAAGCAAATCGAAGAAATTGCAGCAGCCGTCACGGAAGACTTCAACAAGTTCTTCTTTGGCACGGAGTCCGAGGAAGTCCGTATGGCTCGTGCAACGCCGATTGATCAGTTCGCAAGAGACTATCTCGGCTTGCAAGTGTCTTTTGCCCGCCTGTCCTCCGATGGAAGTATCTGCGGCTTGACCGCTTATACAGATACAGAGTACATCGTTGAGGAAAAGGGCGTTAGACGAACACTCCCGCTTAAATGTAATCAGGTGTTGCTCGACGAGAGCTTCATCCGTCAGGGACAGATAAAGAAGCTCTGCGGGAAGCGGCGCTTCACGCTTGCCCACGAATGCGCTCATCAGATTCTCTATCAGATGGAATCCGATGAAGTCAAGCAATGCTGCAACCGGCAGTATTCCGCACGAACAGCCTATTCGCTGCGCGATCTCAAAACACATGAGGACTGGAATGAATGGCAAGCAAACGTCCTCGGCGCGGCAATCCTGATGCCGCAGAAAGAAATTGACCTTGCCGCATGGTATTTCATCCCTGAGAAGAAGCTGACGTCCTATGACGGCTACTTTACATACCGGGATCGCCTGTCGCTCAGAGCGATATGCGCACAACTCGGTGTTTCCCAATCCGCAGCCGTCATCCGTCTGCGCCAGCTTGGTTATCTCGAAGACCGCCCATATTCAGAGTTCAACGATCCGACGGAGGTATGGGCATGAAAAAGAATATCCGTGTTACTGAACCGTCTGCTGAAATGCAGATGAAGATCAGACGGGCGCGTATCGCCATTGCCAGCCAGAAGAGGCGAACGATGGAATGCCCGTACTGCCATCACAATACCATCATCGTTTTTGAGGACACAAGAGGTCACGTTCAGGCAAAGTGCAAACTCTGCGGAAGAGAAACCGTCTTCAATGTTCTCAGTATGAGAAGGTTATATCTCCACCTCAACAGAGGATAAGGAGTTTAACAAATAAATATTTGATAGCTGTGCTGTGGAGCCGCTGACTGGTGAGTCTTCCTAATGCCGCATGAACAGAGTGTTCGCACTCTGTTTTATCGGCATGGGATCACAACTCACCGTCATGCGGCTCTTTTTTTAGGCTTGTCCATCCGCTGCTCCGCGCCAGCGGAAAGGACAAGCAATGAAACGAATCCCTAAAACCCCTGTCGAGTTCGACTACGACCTCTGGACTACGGAGGACGGAAAGTGCATGGTGCGCGTAAAAATCACCGGCGAAGTAACGGAGGTTGACCGTGAGGTCATGAAAATACTTCGCGCTGAGGAAAAGATGCTCAGACGTTCGTATGGCTCTGATGGTGCATCTGAGGATGAAGACGGCGAAGAAAAAACTTCTGATGCTGTACTGTCCCTTGACGCTATGCCGGAGGACGATGTGAAGACTGCCGCATGGCTTGCTGACTCGTATGATCTCGCAAAAGAAGTCACAATGCAGCTCATGGTTAAGACATTTTACGCCGGTCTGACAGAAAAACAGCGCGGTGTATTTGAGCATTGCATGATTGCTGGGGAAAGTCTAAGCAGCTATGCGCGGGAAATTGGCGTTGACTACACGACGGTTCAGGAAACCCGAAATGCCCTCAGAAAAAAATTCAAAAAATTTTTCTCCGGCACCCCCTAATTCGCTTAAAAAATGTCCGTTGTAAAGTGAAGGGGTTAATCAGACCGCTTCACTGTTCCTTGAAAACTGAATAGTTCAGTGCTGCGGATCTTTCCGCTTCTGCGAAGCAACACAGCTTCCGACGCCAAGACCTCCCGAAAGGGAGTGAGCGACCACCGGAGAGCTATAACAGTCGTGTGGTGCGGCTGCTTGCGACGATGCAGATGCCGGGTATAATGATACTTCCGTCTTTTCTTTGAAGGGGCGGCTCGGAGCGATCCTCGGAGGGGTGAGAGTCCCATGATACCGATTGACCATTGGTAGTCCGCAGCATTCCCTATTCGGCAGGGGCGCGAGCTGCAAATATGCCGGAAGTAGAACACTGTGAAAACGTCCGAAAGGACTTATCAGTGAATACTATGGGCAGCGATCCTCATGACCGCTGCCTATCAATTTGCTGATAAAGTGTTCTCGCGGCTTAACGCATAAGAAGGTAAATATTGGGCAAGAATACTCGTGAAAAGGCGGTGATGTTATGGAGAATGAGAGAAGCAGAAAAGAACTTCTCGACTCCTTGGTGGATATTCGGGACGTCAAAATTGACCGTTCCATGTCGGTAGAAGATCGGATGAAATCCTATGTGGAGCAGATCAAAAATCCCTATATGTTTAAGGTCGGCAACACGGTAGTTAGGGTTTCCTACGCAAATACTCAGGCTACGATCAATGACAATTTCGTAAATCTGCTTGCAAGTATGTGAGAAAGCCGTCGGATAACCCCAAAAGAATCTTTTTTGTGAACAAATCTGAAAAGGCTGGATAATTGCTTTGGACTGTGCTATAATAAGCATGGACAAAATCAACGAAACACCACTGCTACTTTAGTTTTCGGGTTATCAGACCGGAATAAAGTAAGGAGTGGCGTTTTATGCTGAAATTATCTTTGGATAAAGATTATAAAGCCGCCATCTACCTGAGATTATCAAAGGAAGATGGCGACTTTTCTATTTCCGGCGAAAAACTTGAGAGTGACAGCATTTCAAACCAGAGAATGCTCATTAAGGAATACCTCAAGAAGCACCCGGAGATTACCGTAGTAAAAGAATACTGCGATGACGGCTTTACCGGCGCAAACTTTGAGCGTCCTGACTTCAACAGAATGATGGAGGCTGTCCGCGCTGGCTTAGTTGACTGCATCGTGGTGAAAGACCTTTCGCGTTTTGGTCGTGAGTATATTGAGGCTGGTGACTACATCCAGAAGATATTCCCCCGCCTCGGTATTCGCTTTATTGCAATCAACGACAACTATGACAGCGCACAGCCCGGAGCGGCAGACAACGAGCTTGTCCTTCCGTTCAAGAACCTGATGAACGATTCCTATTGCCGTGACATCTCCATCAAAGTCAGATCAAACCTTGATGCAAAGCGACGGAATGGACAGTTTGTCGGCTCTCGTGTGGTTTTCGGGTATCTGAGATCACCGGACAACAAGAACCAGTTGGTGATTGACCCGGTTGCTGCGCCGGTTGTGCAGGATATTTTCAAGTGGAAGATAGAAGGGCTGTCTCCGGCTCAGATCGCAGACCGGCTTAATGACGCCAATGTCCCTTCTCCGATTGAATACAAGAAAGCGAATGGCTCAAAGCAGCGCACCTGTTTCCAGACGAAGAAGGTTGCTCTGTGGAGCGCCGTTGCGATATATCGCATTCTCAAGAACGAGGTTTATACCGGAACACTGGTGCAAGGCAAAACCACGTCTCCAAACCACAAGGTTAAAAAGACCGTAGTGAAGCCGCAAAGCGAGTGGGCGCGGACAGAAAATGCCCATGAGCCTATCATTGCCCATGCTCAATTCGATCTTGTTCAGAAGCTCATGCTGGATGATACAAGAAGCCCGTCCGGTGCAACCGGCGTCCATCCGTTTTCCGGGAAAATTTATTGTGCTGACTGCGGAAGCCCGATGGTACGCAGAGTATCACGCTGCGGAGATAAGGAATATGCCTATTTCATCTGCGGTGGCAACAAGAGCGACAAGACCTTCTGTTCGTCTCACAGCATCAAAGAATCTGTTGTATATGATACCGTTCTCGCTGTCGTTCAAGGACATATTGACGCCGCTATGAATATGGCAGATGCGTTGAAGCGGATTGACGATATGGCTTGGGAAAACCGCGAGATTGAGAAGATCAAAGCAAAAATTTCGTTTCAGGAAGAAATCATTGATAAGAACCGCCGCTTGAAAACCGGTGCTTATGAAGACTTCAAGAGCGATTTTATCAGCCGTGAGGAATACAAAGCCTTTACAGCTCAGTTCGACCAGCAGATCAAGGAGGCAAGCGACACCATTATGCGGCTCACCAGTGAGCGAAACAGCGTGATGGGAGGTCTGGCAGAACAACAAAGCTGGCTTGAGCAATTCAGAAAATACGCAAATATCAAGGAACTCACTCGAAGCACCGTGGTCAACTTAATCGACTATATTCACATTCGAGAGAATAAAGACATTGATGTCGGTCTCATGCACTGCGACCGCTTTGCATCTATCGTTGAGTTCCTGCGCGAACGTCAGGAAAAGGAGGACGCGAATAAAGTCATTCGCTTTGAAAGGAAGGTGGTCTAATGGCACGAGTATCGCGGAAAAAGCAAAATCTCCCTACCCCAGCAGTTGATACTCCTATCCGCCGCTGGAAAACCGCTCTTTATGTCCGCCTCTCCGTCGAGGATAACGGTAAAGGTTCGGACTCGATTGATAACCAGACCACGCTCCTTGAAGACTATGTTGCGTCACGCTCGTATCTTGAGAAGACGGCGCTGTTCGTTGACAACGGCTATACCGGAACCGATTTTCTCCGTCCAGAGTTTAACCGGATGATGGAAGCCGTCAAGATGGGCATTGTAGATTGCATCGTGGTGAAGGACTTATCCCGTCTCGGCAGAAACTATATTGAAACCTCTCAGTTCATTGAAAAGGTCTGCCCGTTCTTCGATTTGCGCTTTATCTCCGTCAATGACTCCTTTGACACTGCAACGGTAACGAGCGAAGGGCATTTGTCCGCTTCCTTGTCGAACATCGTCAATGATTTTTATGCGAAGGACATCTCGCGCAAGGTCACAACAGCCCTTCAAGCGAAGATGGAGCGCGGGGATTATATCGGAAACTATGCACCTTATGGTTATCGTAAAGACCCTGAGAACAAGAACCATCTTCTGATCGACCCTGAAACTGCGCCGATTGTTGTCCAGATATTCCAATGGAGAGCCGAAGGTGTCAGCTACATGGGCATCAACAAAAAGCTTAACGATGCCGGTATTCTTTCACCCAGTCAGCTCAAACGGGAGCGCGGGGTGGAAACGAACTTCAATAAGAAGGATCGGGTCATTCTGTGGAACAAACACATGATAACCGAAATTCTTCAAAACATCGTCTATATCGGGCATTTAGCTCAGAAGAAAGGCAGTCAGTGTCTCTATGGAAGCATCCCTTATCACATCACGTCCGAAGACGAATGGATCATCGCTAAAAACACCCATGAGCCACTTCTCAGTGAAGAACTTTTTGAAAAGGTGCAGGAGATCAACCGTGCAGCCGTAGAACGCACGAGAGCCAATTTAGGCAAGTACGATCATCTACCCAAAGCGAAAAATATCTACGGGAAGAAGTTTGTATGTGCCGAGTGCGGAGCAATTATGAAATTGCAACGTTCCATCAGCACGAAGAAGGACAAGGTGTATTTCACCTTCAAATGCCCGACCTACGCCGAGCATGGAACAAGAGGTTGTTCCGACGTGAAAATACGGAAGCAGGATCTTGACGATGCAGTTTTTTCCTTCATCAAGTCTCAGATGGAAGTATTCCTCGATATGGAGAAGACGCTTCATTCTCTGCTGGCAATGAAAAAAGTCATGATTAAGCATGACAATACCGTTCAAGAGATACGGACACTGCGTCAAAAACTTGCGCAAAAACAGTCTCTCCTTAGCGGTATGTATGTTGATCTCAAGGAAGGATTGCTCTCTGACGCCGAGTACAGCCACCATAAAGAGATCGTCATGGAGGACATCCGGGCGATTGAGAGAAATCTATCCGAGCTGGAAGCGCCAAAGAATCAGACAGAGGAACAGATTACCGGCGAAATGAAGTGGAAGCAGATGATCCGCCGTTTCCACGACGCGACGGAAATCTCCGAAGAAATGGCGGACGCTTTCATCGAGACTATGGAAATTCATGAGGACGGCACATTGGAGATCAAACTCAGCTATATGGATGAGTTTGCAGCACTTACGAAGACTTGCGAGAAAATCAGGAAGGAGGTTGCTTGATGAAACAGCAAATCGCTATTTATCTGCGCTTGTCGCTTGAAGACGTTGACAAGCGCACAAACAAAGTCAAGGACGAGAGCAACAGTATCGCATCGCAGCGTATGCTCATCAATCGTCATCTGGATCAGAACCCGCTTCTCTGCGATCTGCCTCGTATAGAGTTCTGCGATGACGGTTTCTCCGGCACGAACTTTGATCGTCCTGACTTTGCAAAGATGATAGAGTGCGCAAAGCATGGAGAAATTAGCTGCATCGTAGTGAAAGACCTTTCCCGTTTCGGGCGAGACTATCTTGAAGTTGGTGACTATTTGGAGCATATTTTCCCGTTTCTCGGCATCCGCTTCAAGTCTATCAATGACCATTATGACAGCGCGAAACATGAAGGCAAGACTATCGGCATGGATATTGCCTTCAAAAACCTTATCTATGACTATTACAGCAAAGACCTGTCCAAGAAGGTTAAGTCTGCAATGGGCATGAAACAGGAGAAGGCAAAGTTTGTGAACACAGTTCCATACGGGTATAAAGCCGATCCTGCTGACAAGCATCACCTTATCATCGACGTGGAAACCGCTCCGATAGTCCGCCGTATTTTCATGGAAGTGATCAGTGGCAAGTCCTGTACACAGATTGCAAAGGAACTGAACACAGAGGGTATTCCAACGCCCGCCCAGCACAAAGCCGTATCCAGAAAGGCATCTTCCAAGAAGCCCCAGTGGACACATCGCGGTATCCTGACTATGATAGAGAGCGTGAAGTACGCTGGAACAATGGTCAACCATACCCGCGAAAGCCGATTCATCCGTGACAAAAACCAGCGGCGCGTTCCCAAAGAAGAATGGTATATCCGCGAAAATGCGCATGAGGCGATTGTGACAAAGGATGAATACGAACAGGCACAAGAGGCAATCCAGAGACGTAAAAAGTTTGTCCGAAGCTCCCATGACCAGTCAGACCGAGTTTATTTCTGCGCTCATTGCGGCGGAAAACTTGAGAAAGCCAATGGAACTGTATTTGCTTGTCCGTCCCATCGGTATCACGATGGCAGTCCGTGTGAAAACGTCCGCTGGCGAAAAAGCGCACTTGAAGAAATCGTCTTTGAAGCACTGAAAAGACAGATCGAGATCGTCAGTATTGAATCCGCAGCCGTCAGAAAAACAGCGAAAAGCAAAGGTGAAAGTCTGGAAAGACAGCTCGTCTTGCTGAAAGCTCAGTATGATGCCTGTGATCGTGAGAAGTTTACGATCTATGAAAACTACCGTGAAGGGAAGCTGACTCCGGAAGAGTATCTGTCCGGCAAAGACGCCCTTGCACAAAAACAAGCCGCCCTGAAAGAGCAGCTTGAATCCTGTGAAACCCAGCTTGAGGTCTTCCATCAGCAAAGTCTCGATGCAGAAGAACAGCATGAAGCAGCAAGCCGGATGACCGGCTTGCCCGATGACAAACTCAGAGAGCATCTGTATGATGCAGTTGAACGTGTACTTGTTTATGACACTGAGACAATCGAAATTGTCTGGAAGTTCAACGAATCAAAAATCGACACCGATGAAAACATCGGAGTTGCGAATTGACTCCGGTGTTTCATTTCGGGGTAAATCTGTCGAATTTACTCCTAAAATAACATAATCTATCGAAACCTCGTAGGCGCATCGTAGCACCGTCCGGAAAGCCCAGAGCCATTGATATTAAAGGCTTTTCGGATAGTTTGTAAATTTTTTTTGCACCTACTTGACATAAAGGGACGATCTGGGCCGCGTCGTGATTCCCAAGGAGATCCGCCGCACCATGCGCATCCGGGAGGGCGACCCGTTACTGATTACATTGGAATGGTGGCAGAGATTCTGCTTCGGGATGCTGGATCTGGCAAAACGGGGTGGGTGGAGTTGTACATTCTGACGAAAAGCGGTCCCTCCACCGTGAGCATTCGGGAGGGGTGTAAAGGACCAAAATCAGAGGGAAACAGACTATATGGACAGGCCGAGATGCGCATTTCCTCCTCGCTTTATGAGGTGGAGTGTGATAAAATGAAGTCGATCAGCCGGGAGGTACATACAATGGACGAGAAGAAAACAAACGACCAGATCCAGCTCTTTGAGGATCAAAAAATCCGCGCCGCATGGGATGCGGAACAGGAGGAGTGGTATTTCTCCGTGGTGGACGTGGTGGGGGTACTCACGGATGCCCCAGACTACAACACCGGAAGAAAATATTGGAATAAGCTGAAGCAGCGGCTGAAAGAAGAAGGCAGTGAACTGGTGACAAATTGTCACCAGTTGAAAATGACCGCCGCCGACGGCAAAAAGCGGCTCACCGACGTGGCCAACACCGAGCAGCTGTTGCGCATCATCCAGTCCATCCCCTCCCCCAAGGCGGAGCCCTTCAAGCTGTGGCTGGCCCAGGTGGGGCGGGAGCGCATGGAGGAGACCATTGACCCGGAGCAGGCCATCGACCGGGCCCTGGAGACCTACTTGAAAAAGGGCTACTCAGAGGAGTGGGTACACCAGCGGCTGCTGGCCATCCGAATCCGCAACGAGCTCACCGACGAGTGGAGCAAGCGGGGCGTGGAGAAGGGCCGGGAGTACGCCATCCTCACCGACGAGATCAGCAAAGCCTGGTCCGGTATGACCACCCGGCAGTATAAGCGGCTCAAGGGTCTCAAAAAGGAGAACCTGCGGGACAACATGAGCGATTTGGAACTGGTACTGAACATGCTGGCTGAGGCGTCCACCACCAGCATCTCCCGAGCGGAGCAACCCGAGGGCCTGGAGGAGAACCGCAAGGTGGCCCAGCGAGGTGGCCGCATCGCCGGCAACGCCCGGCGGGAGCTGGAGCAGGAGACCGGCGCGCCGGTGGTGACGGCGGAGAATGCCCAGACCCTTCAGCAGCTGGTGACCGGGGCAGTGGAGGACGCGGTGGCGCTGGCGGAGGGGACGGAAGAACGTTCCCGCGAAGTGGAGGATATTTCGGAAGAAAGTCCAAACCAGTAAATGAATGCAGCGCAGAGGCTTAATTTGCTGCACTTAGATACTGATCGTTGATACAGGGAGAGATTGGTTCCGCTGCGTTGGTTCTCAGCAAGAGCCCGGTGTAATATCGGCCAATATGAAAGACTGCGGCGCTATCTGAGCTTTGCTCACGGTGCCGTAGTCTTTTCATGCCCCGCGAGGGGGACGACAGCAAACTTGCACAAAGTCAATCTTGTATATTACAAAGAATATCGGAAAAGAGACAAGAATACAGGGTTAAGCCCCATAGGTACACAATGTGAACTTATGGGGCTTAACCCGTGTATGGGGAAGGAGCGATTTTGTGGAACAGATACCACAAAAATCGCTCCTTTTATATCAGGGAGCATGGAACCCTGCCTGAACAAAAAATATTTGGAGAAATCACCCGATTCTGATTACAATTCCGGTATAGTTATCTTGGCTTGGGAAATCTTTCTTCTGTATCTGGGCACAGATGGACTGAACCGACTTCTGTGCGGTGGTCTCACGCAAGCAATTTGCCAATTCCTCTTGAGAGAGGGCCCGGTACACCCCATCGCTCACAAGCAGGATCTGATCGCCGGGCAGCAGAGAGATAGGCTCCTCGTTCCACTCGATCATCCCGGGAAAGCCTCGTCCGATGTAACTGGTCAGATTTTCGCGGCGGGGATCTGTCACAGCCTCTTCCAGTGTCAGATCCCCCTGGAGGGCCAGTAGGGTTAGGTCGTGAGAAAAAGTGTGCTCCCGATTGAGTTGGATCAGTCCACCGTTGCGCCAAAGGTAAATGCGACTGTCTCCGATGCTAAGCCAGGCAAGTCCTCCGTTCTGCACCAGGCAGGCCACCAGGGTGGATCCACCCCTGGATGGGCAACCCTGAAGAGCAGAGTCCACTTTTCCGATCGCCTGCTGAATAGTCAGTTGAAGCTGTCGGACAGGGGATATTTGAGGATCGGGGGCAAAACCATCCGTCAGAGCATCTGCCAACATTTGGCTGATCTCTCCGCTGTTAACCAGCCCTCCCATTCCGTCGGCCACAGCAGCCAGGATACCGGAGGGCTCCTGACCGGTGACACAAAAGGCGTCCTGCTGACTGTCACGCCGCCCCTGTTCGTGGAGTATGCCATAGCCGCAGACTGCCACATTTGAGCTTTGGGCGGGCTTTCGTCCGGCTTTCCTGGAAGACACCAGTTTCCCAATCACCATACCCGCAAGGAGCGCGGCCAGTACTCCGCCGAACAAAGCGGGGAGGGGAACAACTGGTGCATCGGATTCGGGTTGGGGGACCGAGACAGTCTCTTGAAGAATCAGTGCATCTTCCGTCTGTGTACCGCTGTTTTCTGACGAAACTCCCCCCTCATTGGGGAGCACCGGCTGGCTGTCCGAGGGGAGCTGGGCCTGGGCGTCATTGCCAGGATCGGCCCCGGGCTGGCCGGGGGGATATTGGATTTGGTCAGACCCTTCGGCGTTCCTGTCAGATGCCGACAACGGGAGATAATCAAACTTGACCATATTAGATCCCTCCTCTTGGGAGATGCCTCCTGGCCTCTCCGACATTACCTGCATCCTATCACAGGGCTATTGCTCCGCGGTCGAGGTGTTTTCCCCCTCCTTGTCCGCCGGAAACAGGGCTGCGATGACCGCCTCCATCCGTTCCGCCATGGCCTCGTCCTGTCCCGCACAGCTATTCAGGGAATACAGTACCAGCCAGTCATAGGCATTTCGGGGATCCAGCGTAGGCATACCACAATCCCGCAGCATTAGGTTGACCCGCCACCAGTGCTCCTCAAATAGTTCCTCCGAGGACAAATAACTCTCGTCCAGCTCGTCATAGGCGTCATCCAGTACGTTTTCTGTAATGAGATACAGCAGGAGCAGCAACTTTCGGGGTACATCTTCGCGGCGGGCACAGATATTTTTCAATTTAGTCGCATTCGGCCAGCCCTGCTTAATCATCCGCTGGATCAGGGTGAACTCCTGGCGGCGACTACCGGAGGGCATGTGCAGGGACAGATAGGTCTGGGTCGCTTTCTCAATGGAGTATCGCTCCTCGTCCCTGTCCGGAGCTGCCAGTACCTGAAAGAAACGGTCAAAGTAGTCCCAGGCCCGCTGGTGCAGTGTGCCGAAGGAATCCAGATACTCCTCATACAGGCGAATGAATTCCTGGTCGTCATGCACGCTGGAGAAGGCGGAGACGATCTGCTGCGTATCAGAAAAGGGGCCTTTCCCAGGCATAGAGCGATTCGAGCGGCTTGGGTCGGGGAGAGAGGCGTATAGAGCCGAGGCCTGCTCGTAGTTTAAGCCCCGGCGCAAACAGTAGGCATAGGTTAGTTCCCGACCGTTTCGGTAGTGGATGCCATAGTCGGTACATAGCCCAAGCAGACCAGATGTTTGCTCCTCGTCCAGCTCCAGGGCAAAGGCGATGCGAAATAGATCTTCTCGGCTGGTGGTGGTGTTTTTCCCATGCTCCCAGTTGCGAACCCGGCGGGCAGTGGACTTGGGTTCGTCCCCCGGCTGCGCCACGGCCTGGATCACCCAGTCCCGCAGGTCACCGGCGGGATAGTATCGCCGCAGCATCTCCCAAAAGTTTCGGAGATGAATGGTTCCGCTTAAATATTGGGCCGCCATAGCCGGGGTCATATCCGCCGCAGAGAGCTGATTTACCTCCAGGCCGGACTGCTGAGTTAATTCGATGCGCATACGAACCTCCATTATGAAAAAGACGCTTGTCATAACCGGAGAGCTGGATTATACTGGGTCCATAAAACAGGTGAGGGAGGGGATTCCGCTGCTGCCAAAGACCACATTCCCAGATACCGAACAGCCTTTGCTGTCTCTCCTGCAAAAGCGGGGTACCCTGCCGTTGTGGGCAGCGGGGCAGTTGGTAGACAGACTGATCGAGCGCACTGGCTGTGCTTCACTCCCCGCAGGGCCGGAACAGGTGCTCCTGTCTCCCTTGGGAACAAACATCCGTATTCTTCCGGGCATCCGGTCAGGGCAGGGCGCCTACCTCCCGCCGGAGACCCGCCTGAATCCAGAACGGCTTACGGACGGTCCGGAGGAAGTTTACCGCTTATCTGCCCTGCTGTTTCACCTGCTGTCCGGGAGGATACTCTCGGTAGAGGGCCTGCGGGCCCGCAGAGCCGACCTGCGTTCCGGACTGCTGGGGCTCGACCTGGAAATGAATGCGAAAACCGCCCTGTTGGCCCTGCTGGACCAAGGGCTTCGGCTGGAACCATCCCGCCGGTTCTCAGGTCCAGAGGCGCTGCGTACTGCCATGGGGAAAGTTCAGACGTTCCTAAATCAGGCCGCCCAGACCCGCCTGTGCCTGGAAGGGACAGAGGGACAGTTTGCTGGTGCGCGGTTCACGCTCCACACATCGTTTCAAATAGGACGACAGCCGGGGGCATGTCAGATTCTGTTCCCTCCCCATATACCCGGCGTGAGCCGTCTCCACTGCCGGGTGGAGTTGGCTTGGGGGGCAGCGCTGGTCACTGATCTGGATTCCCGCTATGGGACATTTTTGAGTGGGGTCAGGTTGCGGCCTGGCGTCGTGACAGAGTGGGAACCTGGGAAACCCTTAGCGCTCGGTTCTGAGCGGCAGACCTTTATTCTAAAGATCATACAGTAGGGGGCGGCTGACAGCCGCCCCCTGTTCCATTCGTGTGGCCGGACAACAGAGGGCAGGGCGCTTGTGCCCGTGTGAAAAGGCGTCGCGGCGGACGCCTACTATGTGCCCTCCAGTTCGGCGATCTTGGCCCGGACCTTGTCTGGATCAATAAAGGTGGTGCTCCCTGTCTCGAGGTAGCGGTTCCACCAGTAAATGGCCTGTTCCGGGTTTCGGGCAGTGCCCCGTCCATCGGTGTAGGCATCAGCCACCTCGTAGTAGACTCCGGCCCCGTAGTTGGCCTGGGCCAGCTCCAGATTGAGAGCGAAGGCTTTTTCATCACTTTGCGCCACCCCGTCCCCGTACTGGTAGCAGATAGCCAGACCCCGTTTCCCGTCCAGATTGCCCAGATCAGCGGATTCCTGATAAAGGGCGGCGGCGATGGAGTTCTCGTCGTCAAACAGGGCGTCGTCCGCAAGACCGCACAGCCGTGTCCCCAACTGTGCGGCGGTGAGATAGCCCAACTGCTCCATTTGCCGCAGCGTCTCCGCCGCCAGGGAGTACTGGCCGTTGTTGGTCTGAGTCTCCGCCTGAGCCTCCAGTTCTTCCTGGGTAGGGACGGCAGGTTCCTCTGTCTGCGAAGGCTGCTCTTGCTGACTGGGGTTGGTGGGCTGGCTGGGCGTGGCCTGACTGCCTGCCTGTCCGCTGGTTCCAGTCTGGCCAGCGTCTGTGCCCGGCTGATTTGGCTCCGTCGCCGGTTCCTGTTCATGGATGGGCGGGATCAACTGGCCGTCGTCTGTCTGTCCGTCTTCCTCGCTTGCGTCTGGCTCCTCCTCTGGGGCCTGGGATCCATCCTCTTGACGCACGGTCTGTCCAACAGCAGATTGGGAGCGGTCGGGATCATTCGTTGAGACGCTCTCCTGCCCTCTGCCCCCAAGCCCTATGGCCAGAGCGATCGCCACAACCACCAGGGCGCAGGCCGCCGCGCCGCCGAACTTGATCCACTTGGCGGGGATCTCCGGCTTTTTGGGGGTAGGATCAGGAATGGGTGCCTTGTTCTCTTCGGTATCTACAAACTCGGTGTGACCGACCTGCTCCTCTGTCTGCATCCAGGAGGCTCTCTCCAGGGTACGGCCGTACAGGGCGGCGTACAGATCAGCCGCGCTGTGCCAGCGGTTCTCTGCCTTGGGCGCCAGGCCCCGCAGAAGGGCCAACTCCTGTTCCTCGGTTAAATCAATCCCCAGTTGCCGCGGTGGGAGCAGGGGGTCTTGTTCCTCCTCGCCCCGGAGCGTCGCTCTGGCGGGAACCTGCCCTGTGAGGCAGTAATACACTGTGGCGCACATAGCGTATACATCAGTCCAGGGGCCCTGATCCCGGCCAGAGTACTGCTCCCGGGGGGCAAATCCGTGCTTTAGGGTAATGGTTTCGGTCAGCCCGCTCTGAAAGTCCCGAGCACAGCCGAAATCCATCAGTTTCACAGTCCCGTCTTTCAGTTCCATCAGGTTGTCCGGGCTGATATCTCGATGGATCACGCCCGCATGGTGCATAGCCTCCATAGCCCGGAGTACAAGCTCCAGCAGCGCCAGCATGATCTGCGTCGGGATGGGACCCGTCTGGGCGACCACTTCTTTTAGGGTTCGCCCCTCCAGGAACTCCATGACGATGTAGGCAGTGTTATGTTCCGGAAAGTGATCCAGCACCTGGACGATCTCCGGGATACTGTCCAGTTTGGCCATGGTCTTGGCCTCCCGGAGGAACTGATCCCGGCCCTTTTCATAGGTGGGCTGATTCCCGCTGGTGTGACAGGTCACGTCCAGGGTAAGGGAAACTTCCCGACTCACCAAGAAGGTAGGGAAATACTCTTTTACAGCCACCTTCCGCTTGAGCACCGTATCCCACCCCAGGTAAGTGATGCCGAATCCGCCCTCTCCCAACGCCCGGCCCAGTTGATACCGATTCTGGAGCAGACTTCCCGGGGGGAGATGGTGGCTTGCGGGCTGATAGCTCTCCCAGTTCTGCCCACAAGCAAGGCAGAGGGAACCAGGCTGAACCGGGGACATACAGTAGGGGCAGCGGCGTTCCATCTCATTCACCTCACAACGGGGACGGATGCCCCGATTTTAGTTTCCCTGCAGTTCGGCCAGCAGGGCGCGGGCGTCGCTCTCCATATAACTGGCCCCGTACTCCAGGCACTTGTTCAGCCAGCTGATGGCAGTAGGGATGTCCTGGGGCACACCGTTCCCCTCGGCGTAGTACTCCGCCACGAAGTAACAAGCCGGGCCGTCCCCGGAGTTGGCCATCTGAGTCCACCAGTGACATGCTTGGGCTGGATCTTGGGAAACATAGTGTCCGTAGTCATAGCAGTAGGCCAACTTAGCGTAGGCCTGAGCACAGCCCAGACCGGCCGCCTCGGTGTACAGGTCAAAAGCGGTCTTCACATAGGGGGAATTGTTGTTGCCGTAATCGGTCTCCGACCAATAATACTCCGCGTCATCCCCCACCTCCACCAGACTGCTGCCCAATTTCTCCCGGGAAACGTAGCCCAGGGTATTCATCTGCCGGTAGACCTCAGCCGCTTCGGCAAATTGGTTGGCGTCCAAGTAGGACTCCACCTGTGCCTCCAGTTCCGCCTTTGTGGGGACTGCGGGTTCAGGCTCCGGTTCGGGCTCGGGCTCAGGATCCGGCGTACCGGACTGGGTTTGTCCCCCTTCAGGAGCAGTGGTCTGGGGATTGGATGGGGGCGGTGGGGTCGGCTCTTGCCCGGTCTCCGTTTCTCCATTTGGGGATTGGTCGGCATCCCCGTTTGAATCTTCGCCCTGCGGGTCTTCCGTCTCATCAAAGGAATCCGGCTGGAACAGGGCGTTGGGATCCAAGCGGGAGGAATCCTCTACCTGGGGGTCTTCTTCCCCGCCGGGAATCACCGTCTGGGATTGGGTGGGGGTGCTATCGTCAGGTAAAACAACCGGATCCGTTCCGCCCCCCAGCAGGCCGCTGGCTGCCAGAGCGGCCACCAGGACAACGCCGGCACAAGCCGCGGCGATACCGCCTTTGGCTCCCCGGGAGAGGGTGAATTTTTTCTCCGGTTTCGGTTCAGGGGCGGGTTCAGGCTCAGGATCCAGTTTGGACGTGTTCCACTGCTCCCAGTCCTCCGGAGGTGTCCAGGGATGCCCGTCCAGGGTGATGCCGTAGAGGGCCCCATAGAGTTCTCCCATGCTTTTCCACCGATCCGCCGCCCGTACCGCCAGCCCCTTTAACAGAGCCCGCTCCTGTTGTTCGGTGAGTTCCGCCCCCAGCCGGCTGGGTGGGATCAGGGGATCCGGCTCCCCGCGTTTCATGGCGCTGGGGGGAACCTTTCCGGTGAGGCAGTAGTAGATGGTGGCGCACAGGCTGTACAGGTCGCTCCACGCACCCTGACCGTGGCCGCTGTACTGCTCATAGGGGGCGAATCCCTCCTTGAGCATGGCGGTCATGGTGACCTCGCCCTGGATGTCCCGGGCGCAGCCGAAGTCCATGAGTTTCATAGTCCCGTTGCTCAAAAGCATCAGATTGTCCGGACTGATGTCCCGGTGGATGATGTTGGCCTGGTGCATGGCCTCCATGGCACGGATCACCGGTTCCAGCAGGGGGAGCAGCACCTGGGCGGAGCAAGGCCCCTGGGCCTGGGTGATCTCTTTCAGAGTCTGACCCTCCAGAAACTCCATAATAATGTAGGCGGTGTTGTGCTCCGGGAAAAAGTCCAGCACCCGCACCATCTGGGGGATCTTCTCCAAAGCGGCCATGGTCCTGGCCTCTCGAAGGAACTGCTCCCTGCCCTTTGTGTAGGCCTCCTGGCCGGAGGCAGTATAGCAGGTCACATCCAAGGTCACCGAAGTCTCCCGCTTGAGGAACGCAGTGGGAAAATACTCCTTCACAGCTACCCGGCGCTCCAACTTCAAGTCCCAGCCCAGATAGGTGATGCCGAACCCTCCCGCTCCCAGGGCCCGCCCCAGGACGTACCGCTCCTGAAGTAGGGTGCCGGGGGGGAGCTGGCGGCTTTCAGGGTGGTAAGTCTCCGGGTCACGTTTGCAGTTGGGGCAGGGCTGCCCCGGCTGGACAGGGTGCATACAATATGGACAATAGCGCTCCATTTCCTGTCACCTCTCTCACATATCCGGCGCATCCAGCGCCGGTTCCGGTTCTCTTCGATTTCAGGATACCACAGAACTTCGCGCTCAGGTCGAACCGGTTTCCTATCAGCCGTTCTTCCGCTCCAGCCGGAAGGTCTGTCGCTGGGAGCCCAGGGCAAAGGTATCCCCAGGCTTTAGCGCGGTGGACTGCTGCGGCGGGAGCTTGTTCTGTCCATTGAGGAAGGTGCCGAAGGAAGAACCCAAATCGGTAAGAGTTGCTCCACCGGTGGTGAGGCGCACCACGCAGTGTACGCCGCTCACCCCTGTTGTGTCTGCCGGGAAGACCAGATCATTCTTGTCAGGCAACCGCCCCAGGCGGAGGGTTCCCGTGAGGGCAAAGCGCCGTCCGGCGAAGTGGCCGTTCACGCCCACTATGCGCAGTTCCTCCTGAGACTCTGCCGGTTGGGTCTCCCCAATCTCGTCCACCTCTCCCGTCTTGGGAAATGTGGATCCTCGATCCTCCTTTCGGTCCGGGCGGCTGCCGCCGCCGATGTCCTTCTGCTGCCCGGCGGCGGATGCGGGCTTTCGATTCCGGCGCAGGATCAGCACGGCCACTATAGCCGCAACGGCCAGGAGCCCAACGCAGATCAGGACCGTAGTCATCATACCAGAGTTCTCTGTGCGGTCAGTGATCAGGGTATACTCAAACTCATACAGAGTACCAATGTCCACCAGATCGTTCAGCCGGCTGATTACATAGTCGCTCTGGACGGCCAGATTGATGTTGTCTCCGTAGCCGTATGTATTCAGGCCGATGACGTAGCCCTCCTCGGTGATGAGGGGTCCGCCGGAGTTGCCGTGATTGATGTTGGCGTCAATCTGGATCACATCGGTGTCGGTCTCCGCCATGTGGGCCAGGCGGGAAATGGTGCCGGCGGTGACGGTGACCGTATCCACATTGGCGGTATAGTTAACCGTCACCTGGTCGCTGACCGAGGGGAAACCGATGGCGTAGATGGTCTCGCCGGGTTCTGCCAGAGCGGCGGGCATGAGGGGCAGGGCCACCCGCTCGGTGACGATACGGTCGGCCAGAAGGATGGCGTAGTCGGGATAGGTTTCCGGCTCATACACCACGTCACAGCGCACAACATACTCCATATTTAAGGCGCTGCCGTCCTCTGTCTCGCTCCACCGGTCATCCAGCAGCAGGTAGACTGCAGTACTGTTTTCCACCACATGCTTGTTGGTCACGAAGACCGCACTGGGCTCTCCAGCCTGGCCTACGGCAAAACCGGAACCCAGATTAGCCGAACCGTCAGGCAATGCGGCCAGGATCCGAACCACCCCGTTGCGGGCGCTGGACACCGCACTTTCACCACCTGTCCCCGCAGCGTGGGCCGGGAGCGCGGTCAGGATACAGCACAGCAGGATGCATACAGTCAAGGGAAACGCGAACAGTCTCTTTTTCATGGCCCTCTCCTCCTTACGGCGCCGGGCAATCTCTGCCCTGGCTCATAGTTCTTCCAGCTGGAAGCCGAATTTGTTGGAACCTAAGTAAAAACGCATACCGGGTTTGAGATCCGCACTCTCATTGGACAGTTTCCGCCCGTCCTCCAGCAGAGTGCCGAAGGAGGAGCCCAAATCGGTGAGAAACAGGGATCCGCCGCGCCACCGCAGGGAACAGTGCTTTCCGCTGACGCCGGGGGTATCCGGGGGAAATACTACATCGCACTCCGGAATCCTGCCGAAGGTGAGTCCCTGGAGGGGAACTTCCTGCGGATTTCCCGGCGTCCCCGGGAGGGGAACGACCCGGTACTGGGCTTTGACCGGCTGGGTTTCCCCGTATTCCTCTCCGCCCACATACTCCGTCTTTCCAAAGTCAGGGACTGGATTCCCGCCAGTGTCCGCTGTCTGGGATGTGCTGGCCTGGAAACCGGCCTTCTTACGGCTGCGCACAATGGCAAAGGCGATGATTCCTGCCGCCGCGATGCCTGCGACAGCAATCAGGACAATTTGAAGGGTTCTGGCCTGTCCCTGCTGCGCCCTGGCCTGCTCCAGGAGGGCCTGCGTTCCGGTATTGGTTTGAATGGACTCCAGGGTATAAGCAGGCTCTGCATCGCCGGAGCCGGATTCCGGATCAGTGGGTTCCGGAGAAGACGGTTCCGGCTCGCCGTTTCCCAGGCTGCCGATCCCGCCCGCGTCAGACATGATGTACCCCGCCGGCAGAGCCTGATAGCCTTCCAGATAAAACCCGATCACCTCATCCACGTCGCTCATCACCGCACCGATGGGCAGGATCTCAAGCTCGCTGAGGGGATAGGATCCATCCTCCAGTTGGAGGCGGGTGTAGCCGCTCTGCTCTGCCAGTCTCTGGAGAACCACGCCCCGGGAGAAGAGGATCATCCCGTCCGGGTCATCCGCTGTGCCGGCCACCACCGCGCCCTCTCCTTCATTTAGGCCGTCCAGCGTTCTCAGGGCTGGGGCGGTGCGGGAAGTAAGCGGACTGTCCAAGCGGAACACCGCCACGCCGCTTTCAGCATCCCCCATGATCAATTCGGCTACCGAACCTACTGAACTGTCATAAGGGTCGGTTGCCAGATAGTAAGTGGATCCGTTGGTCACGCCATAACTTGCTACCACCCAGGTATCCCCACTGCCGTCCCCCGCCTTGACCTGGATGGCACTGCTGCTTGCAGTGATGTTTTCCACTGCGGAGTCAAAACCGTAGAGAAAAACTGTGCAGTCAAAGTAGTTTGTTTCGTCCGCAGCGGAAACCGGCTGCGCGAAACAAACGATTAGCGCCAGAGTACAGAGAACATGTCTGCAATACTTTATCGCCCGTTTCATAGTGCAACTCTCCTTTAGGTTTTGTCTGTCACAATGATACTACAGGAAAGGCCGGTGGAGTCCAGGTGATTTCCAGCGGTGTGAGCAAGGGAGCTTGAATAGAATGGAGAATTCAATTTTTTACAAAAAATACATTAATATACAACATTACAATGTAAATTATAGAGAATAGTCCTGTCAGTGTCAACGAAATTCCTTGACAAGCATGAAAAATCGACAGATAAAAAGAAAACCATTTGATGGTCCTCTCATGGAAGATCTTTGGGAAAATTCGAATCATAGATCATGATCCCGTTCAGACATCATCCTCCTTTGGCCAGACAGTTTCTATGGAGATCCTGGCTGCCTCGCGGAGCATTTGAGCCAGAGCTTTCTCCTCGGGGCCCAATTCGTGGGGGGCAAATATCTCCTCCAACTCCTTGGCATGAGCCTTAGGGTCGACCGGATCCTACACGCCGTAGCGGTCGTGGAGGCTGGCGTGTCCGCCCCGCGCCTTTCGGATCTGCTCCTCGGCGGTGATCATGGTCCATGCAGGATCATCCGCCGACAAGTCCAGGTACAGCATATCTGTGAACCGCTTGCCGGGAATGAAGTCCATATCTCTTTTGATATAGTCCCGCCAGGGCGTCCGATCCGGTTCCGGGAGCGTATCCCGGGCGGCTTTGCGGGAGGCTAACTCCCCGTCCATGTCGATCCGCCGCAGGAATTCCTCGGCGGAGATGCCGCCCGACTGATATTCCCTCTTTGCCTCCCGCGCCCCGTCCAGCCACGTCTCGTACTGTGTTCGGCCAAAGGGGAGCAGGTGGTTTTCCCTTCCCGGATCGGCCAGCTCCAGCCGGTTGGCCCGCTCCTCCAGCCGCCGGCGCAGACGCTCATAGGTCGCCAGCGCCTCGTCCGTATCCGCCCGGAACCGGCGCATACGCTTGGCCCCCTCCTGCTTGCAGGGCCTCCCATCCACCTCCCCGTAACAATACCGGGACTCCGCCTCGGTTCTGGGTACAAAATACCGCCAGCAGTTCTTATAGCGGGTGATCCGCCGCCGATCCTGCTGGAAGTAGAGGGACAGCTCTGCAAGGCAGAGCTCATACAGATCGCCCAGGGTATATTCCCTGACTGTGCCCACGGGAGCGCCGGACAGCTCCGGCAAAAATCGAATGGGGAACGCCCGGTCGATCAGGCCCGGCCAGGTATCCTCCAGCGCGCGGAAACGGTCTTGCTGAGTCCCGCGCTCGAAGTCCGCAAAGCCGATCTCGAATATGTTTCTCAGCCGGTTCTGGATAAAATATGGATGGCGCAGGGCGTTGAGAACCGCCAAAGCCTTTCGGGACGGGAAGATAGGCTTGCCGTCATACAGCATCTTCGTGGCAGGATCCAGGTGACACAGAACGCCCCAATACGCCACGGGCGCGGTCTCCGTGAGCTGTTCCGCCAAAGGAATTGCCTGCCGCGTGAAGTCCTCATAGTCCTCGTAGGGCACCTCGCTGCGTTCTTCGAACACATCGTGCTCCTCCCACAGGCGTTCCACCGAGGCCCGATAAGAAGAAAAATCAAAGTTCACAAAGGAGACCAGCTCCTCGGCGGGCGACTGCCCGTGCAGATGCGTCTCCTGGCCGTCCAGCCAAACCAAGATCAACTCAACCGTCTCCCCGGTATCTGTCAAAAGATAGATACCGGGTTTTCTTTTTTTGTCCATAGTCTGCCGCCCTTCCGTCGCATCGACTTTTGCAAAAAACAGGAAAGTTCCTTTCCCATGTAAGTTCTCTTTTTCTGATTTTATCATGAGAACGGCGGAAAAGAAACTATCGCTTTTGAGAACATACAGGAAAGGATGTGTAGGAAATGACACCTGATTTGAAACTCATCTCCATGGACGAGATCAAAGCGGAGGAGGTGAAATGGCTCTGGTATCCGTACCTCCCGCGCGGGAAGCTGACCATTGTCCAGGGTGACCCCGGTGAGGGCAAGACCACCTTCGTGCTGGCGGTGATCGCTGCCCTGACTCGGGGTGAGACTTTGCCGGAGAGCGAGCAGGTGCTGGAGCCGCTGACCGTGATCTATCAGACGGCGGAGGATGGTCTGGCGGACACCATCAAACCACGCCTGGACGCCGCCGGCGCGGACTGCTCCCGGGTGCTGGTCATCGACGAGAGCCAGCGGGAGCTGACCCTCTGCGACCTGCGGCTGGAGCAGGCGGTCAGCAGGACCGGGGCGGGGCTGGTGGTGCTGGACCCCATCCAGGCGTATCTGGGAAACGATGTGGACATGCACCGGGCCAACGAGGTGCGGCCTGTTTTGAAACGGGTGGCAGCCATGGCGGAGCGCACCGGTTGTGCCGTGATCCTCATTGGGCACATGAACAAGGCGCAGGGGCTGAAGTCCGGTTATAGAGGCTTGGGCTCCATTGACTTCCGGGCCGCCGCCCGGAGCGTTCTGGTGGTGGGGCGGCTAAAAGAGGATCCGACCGTGCGTGTGCTTGCCCAGGACAAGAACAGCCTTGCTCCAGAGGGGAAGTCCATTGCCTTCCTTTTAGATGGGGAACACGGCTTTCAGTGGAAGGGGGCCTGCGACCTGTCGGTGGACGATGTGCTCAGCGGCGGCGGAAAGCTCCAGACCAAGACCACCCAGATGGAGGAGGAACTGACGAGGTTACTCACGGAGTCTATATCCGCCGAGGCCGTGCTGGATCGGGCCGGGGAACTGGGCGTGTCGGAACGTACCCTGATGATCGCCAAGAAAAACTTGGGTGTTATCTCGGAGAAACGGGGCAGTCAGTGGTATTGGCGGCTGCCGGCGCAAGGCTGTAAGGATGTAACAGTCTAAGGGCTTTGCAACCTTGCATTCTTCTATCTCTGCAGATAACGGTCACAGAGAAGCGGAGGTTTCGTCGACGGAGATTCCTCCCGTTCGGGAGGGCAAGCATCGCGTCCGGCTATACGCAGGCCACTGTTCCGGGGCGCTGCCCCGGCCCCCGTCGTCGACGCAAGCCCCATATCATTTGCCCCGCCGCTGGCGGCAGGGCGCATTCATTCCGTTGCGTCTCCTCTCCAAACGAAACCCACTGACGCTGGGCTTTCGTTTGGTTGGGATGAGAGACGAAGGAGGTACCAATGCAGAGAGAAAAGAAAACGGAGATCATCACCCTGCGGGTAACACCGCAGGCCAAAGAGCGCATCCGGGCAAGGGCAACGAAGGCAGGCCTGACGGTCACCGACTATCTATGCCTGTGCGGTCTGGGCAAAGAGATCGTCCGGGTGGATGGCCTGGATCAAGTGCTGTCCGAGCTGAAGGCCCAAGGGCGGAATCTCAACCAGCTCACCACTCTGGCCAACATGGGAAAGATCACCGTCGTGTACAGTAACCGACTGGCAGAGAGCTACGAGCAGGTCAGCGAACAGCTCCGGCAGCTCCTGCGGAGGTGACGGGATGGCCACTTTCACCGCAATCAAAAATCGTGGCGGCGGCCGGGGCGCTCTGGGTGGTGTGCTGCGATACACCCAGCAAGACGAAAAAACACTGTGGGAAGGACAGCGGCTGGTGTCCGGCTGGAACTGCACCGCCCAGTCCGCCCTCTCTGAAATGCAGCTCACCAAGGAGCGGTATCGGAAAACGGACGGGCGGCAGTACTACCACTTCGTCCAGTCCTTCGCAGAGACGGACGACCTGACGCCCCAGGAGGCCCACGCCATCGGCCTGGAGCTGGCCCAGCGGGAGTTTCCCAACTTCGAAGTGCTGGTGGCCACCCACATCGACACCAACCACCTGCACAGCCACTTGATCGTCAACAGCGTCAGCTTCCGGGACGGCAGGAAACTCCACCAGAGCGCCGCTGACCTCCAGGCCCACCGGCTGGCCAGCGATGCGATCTGCATCGCCCACGGCCTGGAGATCCTGCCGCCGCCGCAAAAGCAGGTGAAACAGAAGCGGATAGGCAGCCGGGAATACCGCTCCGCCGCCAAGGGCGAGAGCTGGAAGCTCCGGCTGATGGACACCATTGACCAGTGCATGAAGTACGCCGAAACTAAAGAGGAATTTATTTCTCTGATGGAGAGTGAGGGCTACCAGGTGCGGTGGGCAGACAGCCGGAAGAACATTACCTACACAACACCCAGCGGTATGAAGTGCCGGGATGACCGGCTCCACGAAACAAAGTACACTAAGGAGGTCATGGAACGTGAATTCCGAATCCGAGCAGAGATTATCTCTGGAGGAATTGAAACAGCGGAATCGATCTCAGTGCGTACAGATGATGACCACACCATCAGC
>OGHL01000486.1_pt1 | contig 28480 bp, 17 predicted proteins | sample 1571391 | NCBI WGS metagenome assembly OGHL01 (sample SAMEA2581948, study PRJEB24529) | metagenome | biome: Human gut stool | place: China | collected 2011 | reverse complement strand
GAGCAGATGCACCCCAAATTGATGAACAGCCTGTTGCGTTAGCAATGAACATTCTGTCACCAAAAAGCTGTGTAACAAGCTTTGCATACGGTGTTTCACCGCAGCCTGCGCAAGCGCCTGAGAATTCAAGCAACGGCTGTTTGAACTGACTGCCCTTAACTGTAGTGAACTTGAACTTCTCGTGAACTTCAGGCTTATCTTCAAGTGTGAGAGCGTAGTCAAATACTGCCTGCTTAGGACGCTGTGAGTCGATTGGCTGCATTGTGAGAGCCTTAGCGCCCTTCTTACCCGGACAAACCTGAGCACAAGCGCCGCAACCCGTACAGTCGAGTGTTGAAACTGTCATTACAAAGTTGAGGTCCTTGAGTCCCATCATCGGGAGGCTCTTTGTACCCTCGGGAGCTTTTGCAAGCTCATCGGCTGTCATGGCAACAGGACGGATTACAGCGTGAGGACATACGATTGCACATCTGTTACACTGAATACAGTTTTCAGGATTCCATTCGGGAACATCAACTGCGATACCTCTCTTTTCATAAGCGGCAGAACCGTTAGGAGCAGTACCGTCAACATGATCCATAAATGTTGAAACAGGGAGCTTGTTACCCTTATACGCATTTACAGGCTTGAGGATTTCGTTTACATACTCAACGAGAGCGCCGTTACCCTCTGCCTTGTCGGCAACTGAATTATCAACAGCGTTAGCCCAATCAGCAGGAATTTCAACCTTTTTGAGGTCTTCCATACCACGGTCGATAGCGGCGTAGTTCATATCTACGATAGCCTGACCTTTCTTCATGTATGACTTCTTAGCAGCAGCCTTCATAAGCTCCTTAGCCTTGTCGGCAGGAATGATATCTGCAATCTTGAAGAATGCTGACTGAAGAACCGTGTTGATACGACCGCCAAGACCGATTTCCTTACCGATCTTGATACCGTCAATTGTGTAGAAGTTGATGTGTCTTTCAGCGAGAATCTTCTTCATCTTACCAGGGAGACGCTCGGAAAGCTCTTCTGTATCCCATGGGCAGTTAAGAAGGAATGAACCGCCTTCTTTAAGGTCATCAACAATATCGTACTTGTCAACATAAGACGGATTGTGACAGGCAACAAAGTCTGCCTTTGAAATGTAGTATGTTGACTTAATGGGAGTTTTACCGAAACGAAGGTGAGAAACTGTAAGACCGCCCGACTTCTTTGAGTCATATGCAAAGTAGCCCTGAGCGTACATATCGGTGTTATCGCCGATAATCTTGATTGAGTTCTTGTTAGCACCGACAGTACCGTCAGCACCAAGACCCCAGAACTTACAGCTGTGTGTACCCTTCGGAGTTGTATCGGGATTTTCAACGATCGGAAGTGAGAGATTTGTAACATCATCAACAATGCCGATTGTAAATCTTCTCTTAGGTGTTTCGCTTTCAGCGTTTCTGTAAACAGCAATGATGTCACCGGGTGTTGTATCCTTTGAGCCAAGACCGTATCTGCCTGTGTAAACCTTTACACCTGCAAAGTCCGAACCGTTGATAGCGGCGAGAACATCAAGATAAAGAGGTTCGCCGATTGAACCGGGTTCCTTTGTTCTGTCAAGAACAGAGATTGTCTTAACAGTCTTAGGAAGCTCTCTGAGCATATAGTCGGCAACGAAAGGTCTGTAAAGGTGAACTTTAAGAAGACCGACCTTTTCGCCTGCGGCATTGAGGTAATCAACAACTTCTTCCGTACAGTCACAAACAGAACCCATAGCAACGATAACATGCTCTGCATCCTCTGCACCGTAGTAGTTGAACGGCTTGTAGTCAGTGCCGATTTTAGCATTAACCTTGTCCATGTACTTAACAACAACTTCGGGAACTGCGTCATAATACTTGTTACAAGCTTCTCTTGCCTGGAAGAAGATATCGTCGTTCTGAGCAGTACCTCTTGTTACAGGATGCTCAGGGTTAAGAGCACGACGACGGAAAGCCTCAACTGCATCCCAGTTAAGCATATCGGCGAGGTCTGCGTAATCCCACTCCTCAATCTTCTGAATTTCGTGAGAAGTTCTGAAACCGTCAAAGAAATGAAGGAAAGGAACTCTGCCTTCAATAGCTGCAAGGTGAGCAACAGCGGCAAGATCCATACATTCCTGAGGATTGTTTGAACAAAGCATAGCATAACCTGTCTGACGGCAAGCGTAGATATCTGAGTGGTCACCAAAAATAGAAAGTGCGTGGCTTGTGAGCGCACGGGCTGATACATGAATAACGCCCGGAAGGAGCTCGCCTGCCATCTTGTACATATTCGGAATCATAAGGAGCAGGCCCTGTGATGCTGTGTAAGTTGTGGTCAAAGCACCTGCTGCGAGTGAGCCGTGAACAGCACCTGATGCGCCGCCCTCCGACTGCATTTCCGTTACCTGAACCTGTCTGCCGAAAAGGTTCTTGGCACCCTGTGCCGAGAACTTGTCGGTAAGGTCAGCCATTACGGAAGAAGGTGTAATAGGATAGATAGCCGCAACATCGGTAAACGCATAAGAAACATGAGCTACTGCGCTGTTACCATCCATAGTTTTCATTTTTCTTGCCAATGGAATCGTCCTCCTTTTTAATCAAAGCGGCAAAGGAAATGATGCCGCATAAATTTTCGATACCCGTTAATTACGCACCGTAAATCAACAAGCGGTACGGATACTTTGTATCATCTTAAATTTTATCACTTAAACACCGATTTGTAAAGTGTTTTACACAAGAAATTCAAAGCGGGATATATATTTTTGTTTCGTTTTTTACAAAAAAGTTTTTTATATTTACTTGTTCCTGTCAAAATACTTTGTTGTTAATTTTTTAAAAATCAATAACAAAGGTTTTGGTTATTTGTTGGGTCGGATATTATCCGCCCGCTTGATGAATATTTATGTTTATACACATAGCTTTTTATACAATAAAAGCAGTGTATAATCTGTAGGGGCGAACAATTGCAATGCTACGCTCGGGCATAATTTGTTTTTTACATTACAAACTGTCTGCCCGACATTAATTTTCCATTTTCAATTTTCAATTTTACATTTAATTAAACCTTTCGCTCGGGCATAATTTGTTTTTTGACATTTACAAACTGTTTTCACAAATTGGGAACGGCGGCTCGCCGTAATTTTTAATTTATAAATGCTTTATCGCTTCGCTTAAATCCGTACACAAAAAATCTATCATATGACGAGCCGACTGCCGCAAGGGCATTGTCGCCCACATATTTTTCGACCATCCATGTATCGGCAAGGTTGTAAAACTGCTGAAACACATTGCCGAGCATAAGCGATACTGCAAAAGACCACAGGCCGCCTGTTATACTGCCTGTGGTCAAATCTTTGTTTTTATTTAGTTTTATCACAAAATCATTTCGTTGCAACCGCAGATTCTGCGGTCATATTTTTTTGTTAAATTCACTTCCGCATTTCGGACAGCGAACAGTATGATTGCCTTTTTTGTTGCGAACACGAAGCTGCGCCTTGCACACGGGACACTTGATATAACGGTAGTCCTTGCGGTCACGAATTTTCTTGAAGGTCAGTTTGAACCAACCTGTTACCGCATTGTAAATCGGAAGAAATTTTCTGTTTTCGGCACTTCTTGCAACAATGTTGCGTGAGAACATACGAAAACAGATAAGCACGATAATCAAGAGCATTATTCCGTCAATGATGTATCTTGCAACACGGTTCCACACAAAAATATTCACGAACCACAGTATAAGCAACAGCACCCAGAGTGCATTGTTGAGCTTATCCGTGCCGTATCTGCCCTGCATAAAATTGGCGAATCTGTTAAATAATCCTCGCATAAAGTTCATCCTTTCCGCAAAAAGCGGTAATTACAAAAATCATCCTTCCACCATTTTATCACAGGCAGGGCGTACATTCAATAAACATTTGACGATATATGTCACTAAATCAGCCGAGAACGAGCTTTGCCGTGTCAACGCTTTCTTTTGCGTCACGGCAGTAGTAGTCAGCGCCGATTTTCATAGCGTAGTCCTTTGTAAGAACCGCACCGCCGACAAATATTGTACATTTGCTTGAGCCGTCGGGATTCTGAAGTTCCTTACATTCTCTTACAAGCCTTATCGTGTCTTCCATACTCTTGAGGGTTGTTGTCATAAGAGCCGAAAGTCCTATCATTGTAATATTCTGTTCAACGGCAGTATCAACAATAAGCTGAGGATCAACATCACGACCGAGGTCAACAACTGTGTAGCCGTAGTTATCGAGAAGAACCTTTACAATGTTCTTGCCGATATCGTGAATGTCGCCCTTTACGGTTGCCACAATAATTTTTCCCTTGCTTACGGGAGTTCCGCTTGTCTTTGTAAGGTGCTTTTTAATTACATCAAAGCACTCCTGAGCTGTGTTTGCGCTTTGGATAAGCTGTGGGAGGAAGATTTTATTCTTTTCAAAATCTTCACCCACTCTGTCAAGTGCAGGAATAAGCATTTCGTTTACAACCTGCATTGCATCGGTTGTTTCAAGAAGCTTTGCGGTTGCGGCTGCACCTTCGTTTTTAAGTCCGTTATAAACAGCCGCAAAAATATCAACATTGCTGTCTGCCTTTTTAACGGGGGCGGCAGGAACAGCATCGTTATATGCGTTGATAAATTCAAGCGAGTTCTTGTCAATGCCGTTAAGCACACGGAATGCTCTTACAGCACCTGTCATCGACTCAACATTCGGGTTGATAATCGGCAAATCAAGTCCCTGTTCCATAGCCATTGTAAGGAAAGTTCTGTTTACAAGCTCACGGTTCGGAAGTCCGAAAGAAATGTTTGATACACCGAGACAGGTTTTACAGCCAAGTTCCGTTTTTACTCTGTGCAAGGCCTCAAGAGTCTGACGGCAAGCCGCCTGTTCTGCGGAAACCGTAAGAGTAAGACAGTCGATATATACATCTTTTCTGTCAATGCCGACAGCCTCGGCTCTTTCAACAATTCGTTTTGCAATCTCAAATCTGCCCTCGGCGGTTTTCGGGATACCGTTTTCGTCAAGTGCAAGTCCGACAACAGACGCACCGTACTTTTTGACTAGAGGAAGAACCGTTGCAAGGCTCTGTTCCTCACCGTTTACGGAGTTCAGAATCGGTTTGCCGTTGTAGTAGCGGAGTCCTGCCTCAATAACCTCGGGCTTCGTGGAGTCAATCTGGAGCGGAACATCACACACACTCTGAATAGCCTTGAGAACACGCACCATCATCTTTTTTTCGTCAATTTCGGGATGACCTACATTGACATCAAGAATTTCCGCACCGCCCTGAACCTGACTGAGAGCCTGAGTGAGGATATAATCAATATTATTTTCAACAAGCGCCTGCTTAAACAGCTTTTTGCCTGTGGGGTTAATTCTTTCGCCGATAATTCTCGGACCGTTGATTTCAACAACCGTCGTTGAACTGCAAACGGTTGTGTCAACGCTCTTTGTCTGAGGCTGATATTCTCTGTCGGCAACCTCCGACTTAATTTTTGCAATATAATCGGGATTCGTTCCGCAGCATCCGCCGATAACCTTAACACCGTATTTGAGGAGTGAACAAACGCACTCGGCAAATTTATCGGGCATAATGTTGTACTCGTTGCTGTTAGGATCGGGCAAACCTGCGTTAGCCTTGATTACAAGGGGAAGATTTGTGTATTTGGACATCTCGGAAACAACGGGTTCAAGCTCATCCGGACCGAGTGAACAGTTTACACCGAGAGCGTCAACACCGAGTCCCGTAAGAGTGACAGCCGCACAGGCAGGGGATACGCCCGTAAATGTTCGTCCGTTTCTCTCAAAGGTCATTGTTGTGAGGATAGGCTTGTCGCAGTTTTCCTTTGCGGCAAGGACTGCGGCTTTAAGTTCATAAAGGTCGGTCATTGTTTCAAAAACTATGACATCGGCATCTTTACCGGCAAGAATCTGCTGTTTGTAATACTCATAAGCCTCGTCAAATTTCATTGAACCGGCAGGTTCAAGCAACTGACCTATCGGACCGATATCAAGGGCAACGAGGGCGTCTGTACCCTCAACGGCTTTTCTTGCAATCTTAACGCCGGCACCGATGATTTCTTCAACACTGTAACCGCTGTCCTGAAGCTTGTAGGCATTTGCACCGAAGGTGTTTGCGTACACAATGTCAGATCCGGCATCAATATACCTCCTGTGAAAGCTCTCGATAAGCTCGGGGTGAGTAATGTTCAGCACCTCAGGCACATGGTCGTACTTTACACCGCTTTTTTGAATGAGAGTTCCTGTTGCACCGTCAAGCAGAATAAAATTCTTTTGGTTGAGATATTCACTAAAGTTTGAAAAATTCTTAAACACCACAATGTTCCCCATTTCTTCTGAAGCGACATTTGCCTTTCATACTGCAAATTGCACACCCTCGTTTTCTTCGTTCAATCGGATTGTCTGAAATTCCGAGAATCGCCGTAACCGACTTTGACGGCACAAGCAGACAGCTGTCACCTGTTGTAAGACCTATTTTTCTCGGAGCGTCAAGTATTCTCAGATACTCCTTCTGCATCTCAATAGGATAGTCCCCATAGCCGGGGCTGAAACGGAAGGTCATATACTTTCCGCTGTATTTTTCGGCAAGGATTTCGTCAACCTTTTGACACACCTGTTCAACGGCAACGCTTGCAAAGCTGTCAAGCACAACCGCCCTTGCCATATCGGAAATCTGACTTATACGGATAAGCTTGTCAATTTCCGAACCGATTGTCGCACACATCATAACAGCTGTGTGGCAGCCCTCAAGATGCTTTTTTATATCATTGCCGAGTAAAATATCGTCAAACGGAGCTTTGCGTTCAACATAGAGAAATCTCGGCTCTGCTGTTTTCAATATTTCTTTTTCGCATTCATCCATCAGCACATCCATGCGGTAATTAAGGCTGATTCCTGCACCGCCGAGGTAGCGTATAGCCTCTTTGCGGTTTAATCTGTCAAGCGTTATCATAAAAGACTTGACACCGCCTCCGTAATTTTTCTTGCAACATACGGGTTGTTCATTGTGTAGAGGTGGATGCCGTCAACACCGTGTGCGATAAGGTCAACAATCTGGTCAACCGCATATGCAATGCCTGCGTCACGCAAAGCCTCGGGCCTTGTATCATACTTCTGCATAATCTTTGCAAATTTTGCAGGAAGGCTTGCACCGCACATTGAAACCATTCTTTCAATCTGACTTTTGCTTGTTACAGGCATAATACCTGCCTCAATCGGAACATTCACGCCTGCAATCTTCGCTCTTTCAAGAAAACGATAGTAAACGGAGTTGTCAAAGAAAAGCTGTGAAATAAGGTGGCTTGCACCCGACTCAACCTTTTTGCGAAGGTTGTGAATGTCCTCGACCTCATCGGTTGCCTCGCCGTGAACCTCGGGATAACAAGCGCCGGCAATGTCAAAATTACCCTGTGACACAATATATCTGCACAAATCGCTTGCATAAGTGAAATCCTTCTGCGGTTCAACACCTTCAACCCTGTCACCACGGAGTGCAAGAATATTCTCAATGCCGTTCTCTTTAAAAAGCGCAAGGTTGCGGTCAATATCAGCCTTTGTGCTGTTAATGCAGGTGAGGTGTGCCACGGATTCAACTCCGAAATCTCTCTTGATTTTTGTTGCGATTTCGCAGGTACGGCTCTTTGAACCGCTGCCGCCTGCGCTGTATGTTACGCTGATGAAATCAGGCTTTAAAGCCGAAATTTCTTCAAGCTTGCCATAAACCGATTCAATCGGAGAGGTCTTTTTAGGCGGAAATACTTCAAAAGAAAAAACTGTTTTTCCGCTGTTAAATAAATTGCTTATTTTCATATATAAACACCTCGGTAATGGTTTTGTTAAACTTGATTAATTATAGCATAAATAATTTTTGCATACAATACTGTTTTGGTGGGTTTTGTCGTTTAAGGCTATCATTTTTTTGGAAGTTTGGGTATAAGCAAAAATTATATCAAAGAGTTTGATAATAATTATAATTTTGTTAATGAACCAAATTCACCACTACAGAGTATACATTTACTTTCATAATAAAGCAAAAATTGCATCAATGCCGTATTCGGGCATCTGATGCAATTCCTTTATCCGAGTATCTTCTCGAATAGATTGCGGTGGCACACCGCCGACCTCAATTTTCAATTTTCCATTTTCAACTTTCAATTTTAAAAAAATCACAGATGCAAAATCAGCTTTGCAACGCCGAAATAGATAAGCAATGAAAGCGAGTCGCAGACTGTTGAAATGAGCGGATTCGCCATAACGGCAGGGTCAAAGCCGACCTTGCTTGCCAAAAGAGGCAGACTGCTGCCGACAAGCTTTGCCATAATAATTGTGCCGACAAGCGTAAGTGAAATTACAAGGGCAATCATAAATGCGTTTTCCTGACCGTTGAGATCAAACAAAAGCAGTTTTACGAAGTTTGCCGCCGCAAGGGTAATACCGCAAAGAATTGACACCCTGAATTCTTTCCACAGCACAAGGAAAATGCTCCTGAAATGAATTTCACCGAGCGACAACGCACGTATTACGGAAACCGACGCCTGAGAACCTGCGTTACCGCCCGAACCCGTAATCATCGGGATAAACGATGAGAGAATCAAAACATTTGCAAGCACAGCCTCAAATGATGAGATAATCGCACTTGTAAAGGTTGCCGAAAGCATGAGTATAAGCAGCCACGGCGCTCTCTTTTTGTACAGACCGAAAACGCTTGTTTTCATATACGGTTTGTCAGACGGCAACACGGCTGCCATCTTTTCGATATCCTCGGTAGCCTCTTCCTGAATAACATCAATAGCGTCGTCAATTGTTACGATACCGACAAGTCGGTTTTCGTTATCAACAACAGGAAGAGCAAGGAAGTTATAGTTTGAGAACATCTGGGCAACCTGCTCCTGATCGGCAAGAGTAGTTACCGAGATAACATTTTCCTCCATAATCGACTTTACAAGCTCGTCATCTTCGGCAAGCAAAAGGTCTTTTACGGTGGTAATACCGATAAGCTTGTTGTTGGCATCGGTTACATAGCAGGTGTAGATTGTTTCCTTGTCAACACCTGTTCTTCTGATTCTTTTAATAGCCATTTCAGCCGTCATATCGGGACGAAGCACAATAAACTCGGTTGTCATAATCGAGCCTGCGCTGTCCTCGGGATATTTCAAAAGCTCGTTAATCTGCTTTCTCATATCCTTGTCGGCCTGTCTTAAAATACGCTTTACAACATTGGCAGGCATTTCCTCAATAAGGTCAACGGCGTCATCGACAAATAACTCATCGACAACCTCTTTCAGTTCGCTGTCGCTGAAGCCGTGGATAAGGAATTCCTGAGTTTCGTCATCCATTTCGACAAAGGTTTCCGCCGCAAGCTCCTTTGGCAGAATACGAAACAGAATCGGCATTTTTTCATCCTGTAGATTTTCAAAAACCGCCGCAATGTCAAACGGTTTCATCGTAATCAAAATGTCACGCAAAGTGCTGAACTTTTTGTCATCAAGCAACAATTTGATAGTTTCGGTAAGGGTTACGTTAACCTGTTCCATCATCTTTTCCTCCTTTTTAATTCAATTGGAAGTAAAGACGGTGTCACCCTGAGTATTAAATTAAATCAATTCAAATTAAAATAAAAATACAAAGCAAAATCAATAAAACAAAATGAACGCACAAGCGCACATTCTGTTGCAACTTCGCCCGGGTACAGCGCCTTTATTACCGTCTGCGTCCATTAAGTTTTCACCTCATTCGCATTTAAATTCGGGCAAAAGCCCGTACATATTTATTTTATTCTTTTTTATGTCCGATGTCAACGGATTTATCCGCTAAAAATCCACTTTGCAAACATTTTACATTATCCTCTGTAACAGCTTGGTAACTCGGTATAATATTTCTTGCTTTTTTAAGTGTATCAATGTATAATGAATATGCATGATTTAAAATAAAATTTCAAAGATTGGAGATTAACCGTTATGACAGATATGGTTAAAAAATATGTTCCCTATGCGGTAATAATTTTGCTTGTTTATATGCTGTTGCCGCTTGTGTTTATTCCGGGCGCAATGCAGAAGTTTTCACCCGTTGCATATGACTTTGTGTTCCCGATTACAGCAATCGGCTGTTCGGCACACTACTGCTCAAAACACGGACTTGACTTTCTCTTTGCACTCATTGCGCCGATTATTTATCTTCCGAGTATGCTCATCTACAACGGCGGATTTTCTTCTGGCACACTTTCAACAAACCTTATTCTCCTCGTAGTTTATCTTGTTGCCGGAATTTTCGGACTTTTCCTCGGCGACCTTGCTTTCGGTGACAAGCGCCGTCAGAAAGAAAAGGCAGAACAGGAAGAAGCAGAGGAAATGCTCCTTGAGGCAAAGCGCCGTGAAAAGGAAGAGCTTGAGAACATGACTTCATCAAGCAAAAAGTCCGAAAGAAAAGCACCTTACAGACAGGAACGCAAGCCTGCACGCAAACCGTCGCCTGCACCGCAGAAAACCGAAACAGCAGATGACGATGATTTTGATTATGACAAGTACCTTTCCGGTATTGACAGAAAGCAAGATCCGAACGAAAGCGAAATTGACGATATCTTAAACGAATACAGACACTAATGGCGAGCCGCCGTTCCCAATTCGTGCAGATAGTATTTATAAGGGCGAAAATAAAATGCCCGAGCAGAACTCTATAACTAAAAATGTAAAATTAAAGTCGGGAAGACAATTTGCGAAATGCAAAGCATTGTCTTCCCGACTGTTTTTGTTTAATCAGCAGGAGTGTTCATCGGACACCCGTTTTGATTAAATTTTATGTTTAAATATGATTATGTGATGTTATGGAAGTTGTGTGTAATTTGCGACATATATATACAATCTGTCTTATCAAAAAGATTGTACCATTACTTCGTCAATTTGCTTTTATATGTAATTTTTGTTTAAATCAACCCAACGATATACTTCTGAATCAAGGTTGCGTCAACAACACTGATTTCGCCGTCATGGTTTACATCGCTGTTAAAAAGCTGAGTCTTGCCGAATTTTACAATACCTACAACATATTTCTGAACAGATGTTGCATCTCCAACCGTAATGTTTCCGTCTGGATATGCATCACCGCAAGTCAGGCAGTTCAATTTGCCACCAATCGTTGTTTTACACTCTGCGCCGTTTTTAAGTCTGCAATATTTATAAGCCATAAGGCCCGTATCCTCGCCAAGCTGTCTTGAAATATAAAGCTCCGCATAGCCGTTCTTATCGGGGACAAAAGATGTTACCGCACCTCCGCTGACAAAATATGCGCCCGAGGTTGCATAGCAAGGTTTGCCGCTGCTGTCTGTACCGAAATCCTCATATGTAAAGTCAAAATTCTTGTATGTGCCATCGCTGAGTTTTCCGCTCATTGTGCCATCATCATTAAAGCCATAAGGAAAATAGTCGGAGAGTTTAATCCTTATCTTAACATATTCTCCGCCTGTTGAATCATAATTGAATTTCATACCCGTATCACCAAAATAACGATTATCCGCTGTTATCATATGGCGAGTAAATTCCTGATTTTTCGGGAGATTTACAAACTTCGGTGCATCAATACAGTCCTTAAACATCACGCTGTACTTTTGATAATCCGTTGATATGAACATTGCCCCGAAATTCTTTGCCGTATTTTCGGTATATCCCGTTGTTGTAACAAAAAGCTGATTGTTTGAGATTTTCTGCGTTGTACCTGTAACTTCATAGTCCTTGCGATCTTCATACTCGCTTACCGCACCTGTCATAAGAACCGAACCGACGGTAAGCACACCGCACATTGCGATTGCAGTTATTTTTTTAATTATATTTTTCATTGTTTTTCCTCTTTCTATCAGTAGGGGCGCTCATTGGACGCCCGATTTGATTGAATTTTATGTTTTCGCAAAATCAGTTGATGTTATGGAAGTTGTGTATAATTGGCGACATATATATAATCTGTCTTATCAAAAAGATTGTACCATTACTTCGTCAGTTTGCTTTTACATGAAATTTTTATTTAACTCAACCCTACAATATACTTCTGAATCAAGGTTGCGTCAACAACACTGATTTCACCGTCACCGTTTACATCGCTGTTAAAAAGCTGAAGCTTGTCAAAGTTCTCAATACCTACAACATATTTTTGAACAAGAGTTGCATCAGTAACAGAAATGTATCCGTTTAAATCCGTATCACCGCAAGTTAAACCGACCAGAGTATCTCCGATTCTTCCGTAATCGCAATGAGCTCCGTCTTTAAGTCTGCAATAGCGGTATGACATTACTTTTGTATCTACACCAAGCTGTCTTGAAACATATATTTCAGCATAGCCGTCCTTATCGGGAGCAAAGGAGGTTACCGCACCTCCGCTTGTCGCATATGCGCCGGATCCCGCATAGCAATTAGCACCGATGCTGTCAGTTCCGAAATCTTCGTATGTAAAATCAAAATCCTTGTAAGAACCGTCGCTGAGCTCAGCAGTCATTGTTCCGTTTTCATTGAACAGACGGGAAAAATCGGAAAGCTTAATTTTCACCTTGACATATTCACCGCCTGTTTTGTCAAACTTATAGAATGTCTGAACATTACCGAAATAACCGTGCCCCTGCGTCATCATATATTTTACGAATTTTTCGCCCTTTGGAAGATTTAAAAATCTCGGTGCGTTGATACAATCCTTAAACCATATATCGTAATCCTTTTCTTCGGTTGTTTGGAACTTTGCACCGAAATTTTTATCGGTATTTTCAGTGTATCCCGTTGTTGTCACAAAAATCTGATTGTTTGAGATTTTCTGCGTTGTACTTGTAACTTCAAAGTCCTTGTGATTTTCATCCTCGCTTACCGCACCTGTCATAAGAACCGAACCGATGGTAAGCACACCGCACATTGCGATTGCAGATATTTTTTTAATTATATTTTTCATTGTTTATCCTCCGTTTTTATTGTTTATCTGTCCGAACCGACAACATATTTCTGCAAAACAGTTGCATCTTCACCGCTTGTATTATTGAACTCATATTTGTAACGCTTGCTTGCGGATGAAGCGAGCAAATCTATAACAGTCCAATGATAATACTTTTGATTTTTCGGAAGATTCAACTTCATATTATACCTCTCAATTGTTAATACTTGTCTAAGTTTATCAATCTATTTTTCTTATGTCAATAATTTTAAAATAAATTCGGCATTTACGGCAATATATGCGTATTTTTCAAATATTAACTATTACAAATGACAGACAAAACACTCGGTCATTTCTGTTTTAAACAATTGGTCTTTAAACAAAAAAACAGACTGCACCGTGATGCAGTCTGCTGTAAATTACGACGCACGCTCACATATTACATAGTAACGGTCAAAACCGCCGTTGCCGTCACTTATGCAGGTAAACATCGTGAGCAAATCTCTGTCCTTCTGCAAATAGCAGTCGCCTGATTCGCTCGGCTTATTGACTTTGGTTTCAACGACCTTGTAATTGAGTGTATCCCAATAATTTGTGATTGAAACCCTGTCACCGATTTTGAGGTTGCGGAGGTTGTCAAAGAATATTCGACCGATGTATCCCGTGTGACCTGCAAGGACTGCGTTTGTATTCTTACCGCCGATCGGCAATGAGGTTGCACTCATATGTGCCGCACCGTAGCTCATATTTGAGCTGTTCGCACCGAGGTAAATCGGCAGACGCATATTTATTGTTTCGGCGGTAACATAACCGTAAATGCCGTCCGTTATGCCGTAATCCTCAAGATTGACGGCAGCCTGTGAATAGGTATCGTTGCGGAGCATTTCATACTGGTTTGTTTCAAGTTTTTTGTTGTAGGCAACGCTGTCATTGAAAAGTCTGTCGAGGTCAGCCTTGAAAACAACGGGCTGTTTGGAGGTGCGCTTGCCGTCCCTGTCAATTTTGTAACCATCTTCGTCAACCTTGCCGTCCTTGACCGCCTGTTCAAAAGAGCCGTCCTCAGCTTCTTCAACACGGGCGTCAAAGCCGTCAGCCTCACCGTTTGAAATCTGTGTTCCGATAAAATTTGATATAGGGGGGAATGCGACAAGACCTATTCCGACAACAAGCATTGCTATTGCCACACCCGTAAGTATTTTTTTAATCATCGGAATCACCACCCGAATCATTCTGATTTTCGTCAGCCGAGTCATCTCTCAGCCGTTTTGCACCGTTTGACTTTTTCTTTTTACGCTTGAGCAGAAATACAACCACAAACACAACAAGTGCAACAAAGCCGACAATTATGCCGATTGCGACTGCATAAGGGATTTTGTAACCGAGAAAAAATATGTAACCGTTATCAAATTTTGCAAGCGACTCGCCCGTTTCAATATACTTTGTATCGTCATAATCGACACGCTTGCCACGCACGAGAAGTCTGTGAGTATTAATGCCGTATGGGGTACAGGTGAGGAGCGTTACAAGGTCTTCACCGTCAACAATTCGCAAGGAATTGATTTCCGAGGGGAGAACAACTTCGATTTGATCAACCTCATATTTCAGCGTTCTGTCGAGGATATGAACATAGAATTCATCGCCGACCTTCATATCGGTGAGGTAATCGAAAAATGTTTCGCCCGGATAACCCGAATGGGCAGAAATTACTGAATGTGTGCTTGCACCGCCGACAGGCAGGGAAGTGTTTTGAAGATGCCCTGCACCTTTGGAAAGAATCTCTTCGCTTGTGCCGTGATAAATCGGCAGATAAACATTGATTTTCGGCACATCAATATAGCCGATAAGACCGTTATCATCAATATTGAGAGTTTTCTCATAATTTGCACCGATTTTCTGAAAAGCCTTTTCGTCGAACGGGTCGGTAATTATCATATTATTTGAAAGGCTGTTATTGTACTTAGCAGCCTCTTCAAACATTTTTTGAGTTTTCTCACTCGGCATCTGAGCAACCCTGTTGGTGTACTCCTTAACCCTGCTTCGACTGACATAGTTATTAATTGCGGAGCTGACAAGCGGATAGCTCATTATGCCGATTCCTGCAACGAATATTAAAACTATTAGTAAAATTGACAGCTTTCGTTTCATAAAATTTTCCTTTTCTGCGTGTTTTGTTCCGTTGTTATTATACTATATTTTACTATTTATCGCAACTGCACGGCGAGCCGCCGTTCCCCGTTCGTGTAGATAGTTTGTAATGTCAAAAAACATTTATGCCCGAGCGAAAGGTTTAGTTAAATGTAAAATTGAAAATTGAAAATGGAAAATTAATGTCGGGAAGACAGTTTGTAATGTAAAAAACATATTATGCCCGACTGTAAAAATGTAATGGTTCTCCCCTACAGACAATACACAATTTTCATCACATCAAAACATATTATATAAACATAAATATTCATCCGCTTCTACAGCTCTTCTGTAAATAGAACGGGGATGCGTTGCCGCATCCCCTGAAAATTACATATATCACAGATTTTAAGATAAAGATATTCGATTAATTATTTAGCTGTTTTCTTTCTCTTAAGAACAAAGAGGAGAACGCCTGCACAAGCGATAAGTGCTGCACCGCCAACATAGAACATCATTGTACCCATACCACCTGTCTGAGGAACAGTTACAGGGTAATCCTTAACTACTGTAGCACCGTTTTCAACTGTACCAACCGGTGTGTATGCCTTTGCAACAGCTGTTACTTCAAATATAGTAGAGTTGATGTTGTAGTTAGCAGGAGCCTTTGTTTCCTTTACATAATATGTAACACCCGGTGTAAAGTAGAACTCATTTGAACCATAGCAGAACTTATCGTTGCCGTTAGTTGTTGTTGTTGCCTTAACAGTTACGCCATCAACTTTAATTGCCTCGGTGCATGCTGAATCCTTATAAAGTGTAAATTCAGCGCCGGCAATCTTTGTTGATGTTGTGTTACCGTCAACCTTTGTTACATCAAGACCTGCAGTTGCAACATTTACAGTATTATTACCGGGCTTGTATGTGAAGTTGCCTTCATTACCATAGTAAAGACCGTCTGTGTTGGGGAGGTCTTTAGTAACTTTCTCAGCGATATCAGCGTTTACCTTAGCTGAGAATGTTACCTTGATTGTGTCATAACCGTAGAACTTGTCATTCTGAAGAAGTGCGTCTGAAGCAACGATTGCAAATGTAGCTGTTGCATCATTGCCAGTGGCATCTTTATAATCATAATTAGGAACTACTGTGAAGTCGCCGTCCTCTGCAGGTGTTTCAACGCCTTCTTTAACAAAGTAAACCTTTACAGTACCGTCAATGAGTGAAAGAGCGTTGTCCATGTTATCAACAATTGCATACTTTGCAATCTTGTTAGTTGTTGAACCTGCTGTTGAAGCTGTAAGTGTGTAATCAGCGTTCTTCTGTGTACCAACATTGCTGTCTGCAACTGTCTTTGTAACTGTGATACCTGAAACATCAATCTTTGAAGCAAGGTTTACTGTTTCATAATCGTATGTCCAGTCTGTGCCATCGAAGTAAGGAAGTGAGATGAGTGAACCCTGTACAGACTTAACTGTACCAGGCTTCTTAGAGCAGTATACATAATAGATACCGTCTGTAAGGTCTGTAATCGTCTGTGTAGGAACATCTGCTGAACCGTCATATTTGAATGTAACAGTCTTATCAGCTGTACCTGTCCATGACATACCATCACAAATTGTGATGATTTTCTGGCTCTTGTCTGTTTCTGTTGAGTTGAGAGCGTCCACAAGGGTAGCGTTGCTTGCATAAGCATCTTCAACTGTTACTGTACCGTTACCAGTATCAACTTTAGCGAGCTTGAAGAATTTGTACTCATAAGTACCAACATAGTCGGCTTTATCACCTGTTGTACCGGCATTAGGGTTGCATGATACTGTAAGTGTTGTAGCAGCGCTTGCTGAGAATGGGATCATGAGAGCGATCATCATTACTGCAAGAACAGCTGCAAAGATTTTCTTTGTAGTTTTCATTTTTCTTTCTCCTTTGTGTTTGATTTAATATATGTAATTATATTCTAACCGAATGGTTAAACGGGTTGGGGTGGCTGCATGGCGGACACCGGCTAACAACGGTGTCCGTAGCAGTCAAAGAGGTTTTCTATGAAAGAAACATATGATTAAAAAATCACCTGTTCTAACAAGTTAAATCATATTGGGTTACTTTCTGCATCTTGCTCTGCGTTTTTTACGACCTTTTCCGTAATAGATTGCGTAACCCGTGAACATTGTCACCGCAAGTCCTGCAACCGACAAACCGAGAACAAAATAACCGTTCATTCCGTCACCGCTTGCCGAAGGCATTGTAATTGCGCCGTCAACATAATCATATGTAACATCGTACTTACCCTCAACAGGTAGTGTGAAGTATGAAAGTGTGTAGTTCGGGGTGTAACCCTCTGACGGTTTGTACTCAAACAGACAGTATGTCTGATATGTTGAAGTACCCTTTAAGTAGTTATCGGAACTGCTGTTCCAAACAACATCTTCGCCTGATTTTGTAAACTCACCGTTACCGTCCTTGAAGATTGTCAGGTTGTCGAACACTACATTACCGTCGCCACCTGTCTTCTCGGAAATCATATGAGAGCTTATTGAAGCATTTTTAATGATTGTATTGATATCGTCAGCATCAAGGATACCTTCTTCTGATACCTTGATTAATGCAAACTCTGTACCTTTTATATTGTTATTTGACTGGTTCTTCTTGTTTACTGTTGCTCTTCCGTGTGTGGTTTCATTTTCAAACACGGCTTTTTCAACAGGAGAAGAATTGTTGAAGTAAGTTGCAAGCTGAGCATCGGTTTTGCCTTCAATATCTGAGTTCTTAACCTTAATGTACTTAGCCGCCGTTACTTCACCGCTTTCAAGCAATTCAATCTCGGCAAGCCAGGTGTTTGTATCCATTTTATAATCGGATGCATTTTCACCCTCGGCAAGAGCCTCGGTAATCTTAAATCTGTAAACACCCGCACTGACTAAGCTGAGGTCTTTGAATTCAACCTTACCGCTTGCGTCAGGTGTTGCCGATTTCTTGGAAACTAATGCTGTGCTGTTTGTCTTGATAGTATTGCCATCGGTATCCTGTTTTGCTGTATCCATTGATTCAAGACCTGTCAATGTATAAACGAACTTGCTGCCGCTGTAAGCCTGACCGTCAAGAGTTTTATTTACCGAAATGGCAATGTTTGTAGGATTAACCTTATTGATAAAGTTAAGCGCATTTCCTGTTTCGGCAAGTGTACCGACAAGTGTACCGTCGTCGAAGCTCTGATTGCCTACTTTGTAGGGAACATAACCTATAACTCTTTTCTCTGTAATCTTATAGGTTGCACCTACAGGAATATTGAGAAGCTTAATGCTTTCGCCCTTTTTGATTGTGAACGAACCGTCCAAGGGTGTACGGTAAGCTGTGCTTGAATAATCACTTGCGCCCTTCTCTTTGAGCTGATACTCAAGAGGATAGGTCTTGTAGTCATAGGTTGAACCGCTGCCGTCAAAGTCGAGAGCAATCGCAAATGTAAACTGCTGATCTGTATCGTAATCGGTTTTACCGTCTTCACCAACAACATCCTTTGAAATTTCAAGAGGTGCTGTCACTATACTGTTGGTATAGTTGAGCTGGAGCTGTGCATAAGCACTGTCATCCTTGTCATCTACAAGCTTGAATTCCGAGTTCGTAGTTGAACCGCTATCGATTGTTGAACCGACTCTGTTGTTAACGAGCTCCCAGTTTGTTGTGTATTTAAGCTTACTGCTGTTTGTTGACTCGTCAACCGTCATATCGTTGCCGGTCTTGAATGAGTTGTCAAAGTCAGCCATATAATCATCTTTAAGTGTGAAACCGCTGTTTGAAAGAGTTTCACTGCTTTCACTGCTTATGCTTTCGTCTGATTTTGTAAGCTTGTAGCCTTTACCGGAGGTATCTTTGCCGTTCTCTTTGATTGTATAATCAAAAGTTTCATTAGCTTTGAGGTCATCTGAAATTTCAGAAACAACATCGCCTGTATCAAGTGCCTTTGTAACCTTGAGGTCATTATTGGCAGGTGTCATTGTAAAGTTTACTGAGAAGTTAGACTCAGCCTCACCACGCTCCATATAGAATACTACCATATGGTATGTCTTGTTAGGATCAAGCTTAGTACCATTGTTGATTGTCTTTGTAACGGTGCCAAGGTTTGTAGGATGTGACGAAACGTCTGCAGAATACGGAGTGCCGTCACCGTTCCACATTTTACCGTAAAGGTCTGAAAGCGTAAGGTCTTCTGTAAGCTTGCCGTCATTTATATTCTGCCACTTACAGAAGATAGCGTTTGTATTGCTGCCAAGTTTTGACTTTTTGAATTTGTAAAAACCGTCTGATACTTCATAAGGTTTTACATAACGTTTACCATTATTAGGTGTACCAACACTTTCATCCTGCCAAACATACAAACAGAAGTCTGTATAATTACCTGTCTTAACCCAAAACTCATCACTCGGAACTGTAAGTTTTGTCGACGATGATGAAGGTGAGTAGTCGGCAAATACATTGTCGGCAGTTGCTTTCATTGTATTAAAGTTAATTGAACCGCTTGCCTCTTTATGGTCACCGCCGAGGTCGAGAGCAAGCTCTGCATCAGCGCCTGTTGAATCCTCACCGATATAAACCCAAAGGTCATCGTCACCGCTGAAGTTAAAGGTTGCAGGTTTGTCGTCTGCAAGTAAACCGTCCTTCGGAACTCTGAAGTCTATATCAAGTCTGATACCGAAACCATAGTCAAGGTTAGAGTTAGTACCCTTGCCCGATGATGTAGCCGTAGTATTGTTGAATGGGAAAATACCATAACCGTTGGCGCCTCCGAAGCTACCCAGGTCATCGTTGATTCCATAATTCTTACCCGCACCGTAGTTAATTTTTGTAGGTGTGAGGCCGTCCCATGTGAAGTAGATGTTATCGGCTGCATTCTTTGAAGTGAATTCATAAGTAGTAACACCTGCATCGTCAGTAGTTGTACGGAACGGGAAAGATGACTTATAAACATTGGCAACTCTTGCACCATTATATGTAGCGGTTGAAAGTGCCTCAGCATCAAAGTACGGGGCTTTAACACCGTCAAGAATCTGAAGATTACCCTTACTGTCAAGCTTATTATTCATTAGACCCAAAAGAGAGTATGTGTAATACTTCTTATCATTACTTCCCGTCTGCCAGTACATACCGTTGGAGTTGTTTACTGCATAGTAATAGTTATCATCATAATTGTTGATGTTTGTAAGTCCTTTTGCGTGGGTCTCAAATGTACTGTACCATTTATCACCCTTGAACATATTACCGAAGTAGAGCGGATACTTCCAAGTTGATTGATAATTTGAAGCTATACCACTTATGTAGCTGTTGAAGTTATCAAACTGATACCAATAGTCTTCCGTATTGCCATTACCCTGACACTGAAGATACCCTTTCTCCTGCTCCATATCCGACCAGTAGTCAAAGTATGTTGCATCAACGCCTACGATGTCAGGATTATTTTTGAATGAATTTTCAATGACAGCACTATAGTTTACATTGTCTATTTCCGAGAACTTTGTCCAGCTTTCGCCTCTGGCTGTCTTAACATATGTAGCCGTGTTATCGTTATAGCCCGAACCATCATATTCCGAATCTGTCGGATATGAAGTTGCGGAAGATGCACCGTTGAGATTAGGTTCTTGCGGATGGAATCTTAAAACCGCATCTGTCGGAATTTTACCGCTGAACACCACATGACCGTTTACCGTGGTTTGTGTAAGCTCAACTGTTCCTTCATAGGCATCGTTGTAGTCAAAAGTTGCATAAATCTCTGGAAGCGACTTCCAGTCATCGTTTGAAACATAAACTGTTTTATATATTGCCTTTGACTGTTTGTCGGGAGATTCAACAGAAAGGTATTTACTTTCTTTGAACGAGCCGTCAGTTGTAAGATAAAATTCCGTGTCGCCCGAAGCACCCGAAAGGTCGAGGGTCTTGATGAACGGATTAGTCCACTGACTTTTTGAGGCGTCATAAAGAGCATTATCGGTACTGTATGAATCGTTAATACTGAGGTTGCTTGTTTGATTATTGCCCTTGCTGTTGAAGATTACATATTTATAGGATGACTTAACATCCACATAGTAGTAATCGCTGTCCGAAGATGTGAGCTTGTTCATTGCAACACCGGGCCACTTTTCGTTGCAGTCAGTATCGGTTATCCAAGAATATGCATAAGCTTCGTTATAGGTGTTACTGTTATGAAGATAGATACGACGGGAATCGCTTGCAACAGTCTTTTCGGGAAGAGTAAATTTAACCCCCGAAGAAAGCTCAATTCTTGTTGCACCGGATGGTGCAGTGGTTTCAAAAACTCCCGAAGAATTTTTGCTTACAGTACCCGTACTGAGAACCGTGCCGTCATCCTTAGCAAAACGATATGTAACAGAAGAAAAATCTTTCCATTCCTTATTCTTGGTCAGGTTAATATAAATCTTCTGTTCCGAAGATGTTGCCGCAAATACATTAAGCAACGTACCCGACACGGCACATACCGAAAGCATGATGGTAAGTGCGAGCACAAGGGAAAAGCTTTTCTTTACGGTTCTGCAAAGCTTTTTACCTAATTTCATGATTTTTTCTTCTCCTTCATTGCCGATTACTTTGTTTTGGCAGTCAAAGTACAATTAAACAGAACTGCATAGGACAGTCCAACATATCTGCCAACTAATTATAAAACGCAAATTTTTGAATTTGTTCTTCTTTTTGATTTGCATACAATTATATAATATTTTATTGCTCATTTGTAGAGGCAATATAACCAAACTTCGGGTAATATTTTTGGTTATTTTGCATATCTGCAAATACGATTTAATATTTTCGACCATAATGTGACTTTATTACTTATTTATCGCCATTTTTTGTGTTTAAGATAAATTATACCCATTGTACAACCTTAACAGGCAGTTAAGAAGTCAATTTCAGCACTAAATTTGTTGATTTCTAATTCTTTTTTCAAAAATATCAAAAATTTTTATGCAAGTTTACTCCAAGCTGTGCGTGCAGAAATATGTATTATTTTGCGATTGTTATTTTTTAACATAAAATGCCACAAAACCAACATTTTACAGAAATTTTCAGATATATTTTTATAATCAATATCTATATCTCATCAAATTAATCACCGAACACCTTGAAAATTTGGCATAAATAAAGGGCAGAGTATCGCTCTCTGCCCTCAAAATGTAATTCACTTAAATCGCAATTATACAAACCGCTTTATGCAAACATATTAAAGATCTCTGCCGCAGCACTTCTTGTACTTTTTACCGCTGCCGCACGGACAGGGATCGTTTCTGCCGATTTTCTTGCCCTTACGGATAGTCTTGTTGACAGAATCCGTACCGTCTGCAGAAGTTTCTGTAGGCTGAGCAACCTGCTCACGGTGAAGCGCCTGCTTTACGGCGTCCGACTGTTCAACAGCTTCTTCATCATCGGATGCAGACTGTGCCGCTGCGGCAGCCCTCTGAGCTGCTCTCTTTGCCGCTGCAATTGCATCCTGTCTTTTCTGAATCTCATAAACACGCTTTGGCATAATGAGCATCATCTTGACAGTATCTTCACGAATGCTTTCAATCATCTCATCAAACATATCGAAGCCTTCAACTCTGTACTCAACAACAGGATCGTGCTGACCGTATGAACGAAGTCTGATACCGCTCTTGAGCTGATCCATATTGTCGATGTGATCCATCCAATGTGTATCAACATTCTTGAGGAGGTAAACACGCTCCATCTCACGGATTGTTTCCTCGGGAAGAAGTTCTTCATTTTCCTTGTAGATTTCAAGAGCATCGTCAACGAGCATCTTCTGAATCTCTTCGGGTTCCATATTTTCAAGATCTTCAAGGCTGAAATCATACTTTGATTCATCTCTTATAAGCCAGCCTGCATAGTAATCCTTAAGACTCTGGAAGTTCCAATGCTCTGCAGGACCTTCGGGGAGATACTGCTTGATTGAAGTTGCGATTGTATCCTCAACCATTTTGAGGATTGTTTCGTGGAGGTCCTCACCGTTAAGAACCTGATCACGCTGACCGTAGATGATTTCACGCTGTTTGTTCATAACATCGTCGTACTGGAGGACATCCTTACGAATGCCGAAGTTACGAAGCTCAACCTTTTCCTGTGAGCCCTCGATAATACTTGTGAGCATTTTATTCTCAATAGGCATATCTTCGGCAACATTCATACGCTCCATCATCATTTTCATTCTGTCACCGCCGAACAGACGCATAAGGTCATCCTCGGTTGAGAGGAAGAAACGGCTGACACCCGGATCGCCCTGACGGCCTGCACGACCACGGAGCTGGTTATCAATACGGCGTGACTCGTGTCTTTCCGTACCCATAATGTAAAGACCTCCGGCCTCTCTTACCTTTTCAGCCTCGCCCTTAATTTCTTCCTTATACTTGTCATTCAGTTCTCTGAATGTATTTCTTGCATTGATGATTTCTTCATCATCGGTTTCCGCATAACCTGTAGCTTCTTCAATAAGCTCCTCTGTAAAGCCCTGCTTACGCATTGCGGCTTTTGCCATATACTCTGCGTTACCGCCGAGGATGATATCGGTACCACGACCTGCCATGTTGGTTGCGATTGTTACCGCACCGAGTTTACCTGCCTGAGCAACAATTTCAGCCTCTTTTTCATGCTGTTTTGCATTGAGGACATTGTGCTTGATGCCTCTCTTTTTGAGCATTTTTGAAAGAAGCTCTGACTTCTCAATTGAAATTGTACCGACAAGGACAGGCTGTCCCTTTTCGTGAGCCTCAACAATTGCATCAATAACAGCGTGGAACTTGCCGTTTTCTGTCTTATAAACCGAATCGGGGAGGTCTTTTCTTAAAACAGGCTTGTTTGTAGGAATTTCAACAACATCAAGCTTGTAGATTTCCTGGAATTCTTCCGACTCTGTCTGAGCAGTACCTGTCATACCCGAAAGCTTTTTGTAAAGACGGAAGTAGTTCTGGAATGTGATTGTAGCAAGAGTCTTGCTTTCGCTCTGAACCTTTACGCCCTCTTTAGCCTCAATAGCCTGGTGAAGACCTTCGTTAAAACGACGGCCGTACATAAGACGACCTGTAAATTCGTCAACGATGATAACTTCGCCGTCCTTGACAACATAGTCAACATCAAGCTTCATAACACCGTTAGCCTTGATAGCCTGATTTACATGGTGCTGAATTGTAAGGTTATCGGGATCGGTAAGGTTTTCAATACCGAAAAATTCTTCGGCTTTCTTAACACCGCTCTGTGTGAGGGTTGCTGTTTTCTGCTTTTCATCAACAACATAATCAATGTCGTTTTCCTTGTAATATTCCTCCATATCCTCTTTTGCGTCAAGTTCTGCAAAACGCTGAACTTTAAGAGTTTTTGCAAAAGCGTCAGCCTTTGCGTAAAGGTCTGTTGACTTGTCGCCCTTACCCGAAATAATAAGAGGAGTTCTCGCCTCATCGATAAGGATTGAGTCAACCTCATCGACAATTGCAAATGCGTGCGGACGCTGAACCTTGTTTTCCTTGTAAACTACCATGTTGTCACGGAGGTAGTCAAAACCGAGTTCGTTGTTTGTTCCGTATGTAATGTCTGCGGCATAAGCCTTTTTTCTGCCCTCGTTATCGAGATCGTGGCAGATAAGACCAACCGAAAGACCGAGGTATCTGTAAAGCTTGCCCATCCACTCTGAGTCACGGCGGGCAAGGTAATCGTTGACTGTTACAATGTGAACACCTTCGCCTGTAAGAGCGTTGAGGTATGCAGGGAGGGTAGCAACCAAGGTTTTACCTTCACCGGTTTTCATCTCGGCGATTCTGCCCTGGTGAAGAACGATACCGCCGATAATCTGAACGGGGAAGTGCTTCATACCAAGCACTCTCCAGCCTGCCTCACGACAGGTTGCAAATGCTTCGGGGAGGATATCGTCTGTTGTTTCGCCGTTGGCAAGTCTTTCTTTAAGAATTGTTGTCTGGTTCTTGAGTTCACTTTCGCTCATAGCCGCATATTTATCTTCGAGTGCAAGCACCTTGTCACAGATTGGTTGCACACGCTTAACTTCACGCTTGCTGTAGTTGCCGAACATAGCCTTTAAAAAATTCATCAGGGTTCTTCCTTTCAATGTACCGAAAAAATCGGTCAAACTGTATTTTCAATAATATAATTTTAATTTACTGCACCGCAGACGCTCCAAGGCTCTTTGCAGCCTGAATCATTGCGGCCTCAACCACGGGACCGGCATATTGGAAACCAAAACCCGAATCCTGTACAACACAGGCAAAGGCGAGAGGGCAGTCCTCATCTTTTGAGTAGCCGACCATCCAGCCGTTAGGGTTCTTATCATCGCCGACTTCACCCGTACCTGTTTTGGCACAGACTGTAAGTCCGCCGAAAAGGTTGTCGCCGTAGTAATCCGAAACGGTGTATCTCATAACATCATCAAGCTTTGTCGCCGTATCGGATGAAAAAAGCTCCTGTCCGCTACTCTTGTAGTTTATGCCGAGTGCGGAGAGTATGGACTCATCTTTGATGAGGGTAGGGTTTGTAGCCTTACCGCCGTTTGCGATTGCACCGCAGATAATTGCCATCTGCATCGGGTTTACCTTGTCATTATACTGACCTACACCCGACCAGCCAAGCTGGTTTTCATTGGCGTCGCTGACATCATATGAACCTTTTGCAGTTTTAATTCCGTCAACATCAAAGGAGCTGTTAATGCCGATTTTCTCGGCAGTTTTTGTCATTGTGTCACTTCCGAGTTCAACGGCAAGCTTTGCAAAAACAATATTGCAGGAATGTGCCATTGCCTCTTTATATGTCAGCGTTCCGTGAGTTTCCGTACAGGTAACTTCACTTCCGCCTATGTTCTCACTTCCGTTACAAACCCAAGTGCGGTCATAAAGGTCGGGAATATTCTCGATTGCCGCCGCAGATGTAACGATTTTGAAGATTGAACCCGGGGTAAAGGTTGACGAAAGCACATTATCAAGGTAAACGCCCTCGTATTCGCTTTCGTTGTCCTCGGTAATTTCGGGAGGAGCCTGCGGATCGTAAGCCATGGTGCTTATGGAACAGATAACCTCGCCTGTTTTGTAGTTATATATTACACATGCACCTTTTTTGTTATAAGCTGCAAGAACATCATAAGCCGCCGCACAGGTTGCGGAATCGACTGTCAGCTTTATATCGTGAGAGGCACGCAATGATTCCGGCATATTAAGTCCGAAAACAAGGTTATAGCCTATCAGCTGAGAACGATACATACTTTGAACAGCCGTTGAAATGTTAAGGCTGTCATCACCGACAACATGAAGCAGAGATTTTCTTACGCTCTCGCTTTCGTTATAAACTCTTTTACCGTCAACCGTCTGTGCAAGAGCCGTGCCGTTGCGGTCATAAATCGCTCCTGCCTGTGCAAGGCCACCGTCACCTGCTATATGCGCATTATATGCCTGATCAACCCAATCGTCTGCCCCTGTTACAAGCTCAAAGGCAAGATAGCCGAGTCCGCCGATAAACGCAAGCGCAACTATATATATAAGTGTACTTCTGCGAAGTATTTTTTTCAAACCTTACACCACCCTGTGTATCAAGTGAACAATCGAAAAATTAAAGAAAATGCGGCTTTGCTTGCAAAGCACTATGAATACGGTCGGGAGATAGAGCATTTTATTTTGCTGTTTTTCCTCTCGACAACAATTTTCCATTTTCAATTTTTCATTTTCAATTTACCAAACTTATCTTTTTACCGAATAAGTTCTCTCGTCTGCGGCTTTGATGAATGCAACAAGTCCCCAACAAGACATAATACTTGAACCGCCGGCAGACACAAACGGAAATGTTACGCCTGTAAGCGGAAGAACATCGGTTGCACCGAAAACATTGAGAGAAAGCTGAACGACAAAAAGTCCTGCCGCACAGCACGCTGAAATTGAATAAAAGGTACTTCTGCTTCGGGTTGTAATTGCCCTTGCATAAATAAACATTGCACCTACTGCCACGGCAAGTGTGAACGCAACGATAACTCCCATTTCTTCCGAAACAAGTCCGAAAACAAGGTCACTTTCGGATGCGGCAACCTGCTTTAAGAAACCGTTGCCGATACCTACGCCGAAAAGTCCGCCGCTTGCCATATATGTGAGAACTCTTGCCTGCTGATAACCAAGGTTGTCCTGAGTATGTTCCCACACATGACGCCAGCCCGAAAAACGGTCGGCAACATACGGTTTAAACTTGAGGACAAAGGTTACGCCGAAAATTGCGGCGGCAACAGCAAGAATAATCGTCTTGAAATCGCCCGAGCGCATAAACGCTGTGAGCAAAAATGTTACAAAAAAGATGAGCGCAGTACCGAAGTCACCCATAAGAGCCAAAAGGCCGACGCAGACTGCCGAGAAGATAATGTACTCAAGCAGGTTCTTCTTTGTCATCAACACATCAAGCGAACTTGCGCCGATAAAGATGAAAATAATCTTTGCAAGCTCTGACGGCTGAAATGAAAACGAGCCAATATAAATCCAGTTGGCGGCGCCGTTTGTAATCTTACCAAATACAATTGTTACACCCAAAAGACCGACCGCACAAATCATTGCCGGAAGTCTGAGTTTATTTACCTTATCGGGATCCTCAATCAGCTTGATGATTACGCAGAAGAAAATCATACCTATTGCGGCGGCAACAAGCTGAACATAAGCCGAGCGTTCCGACTGTCTGATAAGCATCATTACGCCTATGCCCGTCAAAAACAGGGCGAGCGATTCAAGCTCGAAATTTACTCTGCGGATTACAAAATAGGAGATAAAGAAGAATCCCCATTCAACAGCCGCAAGAGCGCCGAACAGCACGAGCGGAGCCATTGTATTTGTGCCGTCATTCCAGAACATTGCCTGAACGCACATAAAAAAGTGAAAAAATGTAATAAGAAGCATAAGCTTCCACGATTTCATTGCAGGCTTATCGCTGACCTTTGAGAAAAACCAGCTCGACTGCAACGGCTGTTGGAACTCCTCGCCTCTTTTTACTATAAGGCTTGTACCGCCTATTGTTATTGTATCGTCAATAAGCACCTTTGCTCTGCCTCTTGTTCTTTTGCCGTTGAGCATTGTGCCGCTCTTTGAGTCGGTATCGTTTACATACCAACCGTCTTTACGGCGAAGGAGTACGCAATGATTTCTTGAAACTGTCGGGTCATCAACGGTTACATCACTGCTTTTACTTCTGCCGATTGAATTTTCCCAAAAAAGCACGGGGAGTATCTCGCCCGTTGCAGGGTTCAAAAGTGAAATCAAAGGAGTTTCGGGACGGCGGCGACGGCGCATCGCGGCAAAGCACTGGTACACAATTATTATTGCATAAACAGGCATAAGAAAACGCAGTGCAACAACACCCATATCGAAAATTATCGAAAGATCCGGCACTTTTTTCAACTCCTTCACAAATCATCTGTCCTAAAAATAAGCATAC
>OGHL01000476.1_pt1 | contig 28676 bp, 16 predicted proteins | sample 1571391 | NCBI WGS metagenome assembly OGHL01 (sample SAMEA2581948, study PRJEB24529) | metagenome | biome: Human gut stool | place: China | collected 2011 | reverse complement strand
CGTTTCCCAACCTGCGGTGTTATCCGCGTTGCTGGTTATTCAGTTGTTTGGGATTGTGGTCCCACCCCCCATCTTTCCCCTAAAGAGCACCAAAAGGAGCGCTGCGGCCATTTTCGGTCGCAGCGCTCCTTCATTACGTTTTATGGTGCGCTTCAGAATATTCTGTTGTCGGCAGGATTTCCTGCCACGATTCATATGATAGCATTAGAACAAACGTTTGTCAATGGCTCTTTGCAGAAATTTTTTCTCTTACTGCTGCCGTTTCAAATCGAATCGATTCTATCCGTAATTTGTATATCTTTTTTGCGTTGAATTTTCCAACGTTGGAAAATCCAATTTTGGAAAAAATGAACTACCGTATTCAGCCATCCTCCCATTCGTCCCATGCCTCATCCTCATCTTCAAACCAGTCCGGATTATCCTCATAGAGATCTTCTGGATTATCGTATTCGTCATGCAGACCGTTCGAGCCGTGGTTCGTGCCGCCGGTTTGGTTTTGAGATGGGGTGCTTGGTTTGTACTCCGGCTGATGATAAATTGTCCCTTTCAACGCCATATCGTTCCAGTATTCCAGATTTCGCTGCTCCGCGGTCAGAACCTCCTCGTTTTCAGCAGTTACCACAAATACCGGATAGAGATAGTCACCAGCGCGGATCTGCCATACAAACGTATAGCAAACCTGCCCGGAACGCATTTCGTGCGTCACTTTGCTGGCTTTGCCAAGTTTTGTAGAGGAAATCTCATCGTATGGCATTCCCGGATAAGGCAGATCGGCGTTTTGAAGTGCTTCGATCCTGGCCTGTTTTTCCTCGCGCCGACGCTGCGCGGCAGCTTCTTCCTCCAGACGGGCCTTCTCTGCCCGTTGTTCTTCCTGCTCGCGTTTCTCCCGCTCTGCAGCCTGCTGTGCAATGACCATCTGACGGTTCGCCTCGGCAGTTCTCTTGAGCGGCGGCAGGGCAAATACGAAAAATGCGACGGCAGCAACTCCCGCTGCCAACCAGCCCCAAGGAATTCGGCGTTTCGGCTTCTTCGTTCCGTCCTGCTCCGGCAGCGGCGGAAGCGTGAACGTCGGTTCTTCCGGAACTGGTTCGGCTTCAAACGAAGCTGGCTTCTCCGACGCAGGCAGTTCTACTGGTACGGGCGGCATCGGGGTCGCAGTTTTTTCGGTCGTTGTTTGCTCGACGGGCGGGATTTTCTTCTCCGGAAATGCCGTTTGCTCAGATTTCCGGAGCACAAACTTTGCCTTTTCCGGCGGATACGGTGCATCCTGCGCGCTGCAAACAAAAACGTCCGTCACGCGGCCGGTTTTCTCCGTATTCCGATTGCCGACCGGAACGACCACAAAATCACCGACTGCAAGCGGCAAGCCGCCTGTCAGATAGGCATAAGGGTTTCCGCCGTCCTTGAACTGCACATTGCAGAACTGATAATATCCGCCGCCATTACCCGCAGGCACAGTCTTTTCATAAAAATCTGTCCAAGGCTCGGATTCTTCCTCCGGTTCCTCATCCTCGTCGTATTCTTCGGCTTCTTCTGCTTCTTCGGATTCCTCCTGTATGCGAATTGCTGCCCAATATGGCTCAATCTCCTTGGCAAAATCAATTATCGGCGTACTATCGCTGCTGAAATAATTGTAGAGTCGGCTCGTATCGTCCAGAAGTTCCTGCAAATCATCATCTTTCCCGATGCGGCGTTCCGGCGGCAGATTGTCCAATAAATTTCTCCAGAACGAACCGAGACGCTTCTCGGAAATCTCACCGATTTCCGCAAACAGAACCTGCTTCGTGCACAATGCCTGATAGACGCTCTCGTCCAGCGTCGGCTGAAACTCGTTCCAGAACGCGCGCAGAAGATAACGCATACTCTCGTCAATCGTCTGTGTCAGGAGTGCGGCGGAGATCACATACAGGGCCAAGTGCATCGTGCGGATGGCTTGGTCCTCACGCTCCCCCTCCAGATGCGCAAGGTCGCGATACATCCAGTTAATGAGGTCAGAGACATGATCCGCAAAGTCCGCTGCAATTTGTGCACGCTTCTGCTCGGCAGCAGTATTGGCGCGTCTGCGCTTTTCCTTCGCTTCGATTTCATCACCGAATGTACGCCAGTACCCTGATAATAGTCAAGCTGTATGAAGAAGTCAAATTGACATTCGCGCATCTTTTCAGTATTCAGTATAATGTCGCCGGGTGGGTACCTACCGGCAGTTATCGAAATATGCAAAGAAGTACAAGCGCCAACAGGGGGCGAAGTGCCTTCGTCACAAAAAAGAGCGATTTTTCCCATGACGGCTTGCCCAGCGGGCATTGTGAGAGCGTGCCGGAACGGAGAAAAGACGTGGATTCTATTCGGATGACTTTTACCTGTTTTTTCCTCAAGGACACTGAAACAGACGGAAAAGACAGCGTTTCACAAATCATTTGGGTGAAGTATCAAAAAACAATGTGATGAAATTGTAAATTTTGCTCAAAATTTACAATCTCCATACTTGCTTTTTGAGTTTTTACGTGGTATAAACTTATTTGGCGTTGACGCGGGCTCAATATAGTGACCGCAGACTATAAACACAAACAAGTATCATGCGGTGTTTTGCACCGCATAATATTTGCCTGCCTGAGCGCGCGCCAGCATTCTAGGCAAGTCACAGGAAGTCGGACTTGCCCCTTTTGCGCCCGAAAACGGGCAAAATTTTTGCTAATGAGAGGAGATAATTATGAAGAATCAGCACAGCAGGATCCTCGCATGGCTGCTGGCTTTCAGCATGGTTCTGGCAATGATGCCGGCGATGCTGATCACGGCCTCTGCTGATGAGCCCGTGTCCGCGGCGACGTGGGCAAAAACGGATTTGAAGGACATCAAGTCGACGGATACCGTCGCCATCACGATGACGCGCGGTGAGGTCACCTATGCGCTTCCCACGACGATTGACGCGGAGAAGCAGGTGGCACTTGCACTCGTGTGCACCGTCAAGGGCAACACGCTCACCATGAGCGGCACAGACGCGCAGTACGGCTGGCACATCACCGCCGCAGAGGGCAGCGACGGGTATTACATCACCACCGGTGAGAATTACCTGTCTCTGAGCAATACGGCAAAGGGCGTTGTAATCGGCAAGGACGTGAAGGCAGTCTGGACAGTTAATGAGCACGGCTACCTGAATGCCGATATTGTCCTGTCGGACAAGACGGTCAACCGTATGCTCGGCGTTTACGTTCCGACGAAGGAAGGCCAGACTCCCGATTGGCGCTGCTACAGCGCTCAAAACGGCGGCGTGCCTGCCAACATCAAAGACGAGACGCTGAGCTTCTGGGTGCTTGGTGGAACCGGCTCTGTGCCGACGCCCAATCCCGACCCCAAGCCGGAGCCCGACCCGAAGCCCGAACCCGACCCCAAACCCGACCCGAAGCCCAATCCGGCAGCCGGCGAAGCGGCGCAGCTGACGGAGCTTCACTCCGGCGATCAGGTCTACATCTGCAACCCGGCGTCCGGCGAGAAGGGCAAGAATCTCGTCATGTCCGGGCTGGGTGAGGACGGCAAGCAGTTTACCTCCGTTGAGGCGGAGATCAACGACAGCATTCTTTCGGTCACTGCGGAGATGCTTGCGCTGACCGTCACCGTGGACTCTGACGGCAATTATACGTTCCAGGACGAGAACGGAAACTACCTGACGGTCAACGGAAAGAACGATATGTCTCTGGAGAGCGCTCCCTCTGAGTCCAGCATCTGGACGCTGGAGGCTGCAAAGGACAAGGAAGGCAACGAGATCGCGGGCAGCTTCCTCGTCAAGAATGCGGCGACGTTTGAAGAAAAGAATCTGTATCTCGAAAACTATAAAGGCAACTTCACATCCTATATGTTCCAGAGCTGGAGCAGGACAATGTACACCATGCAGTTCTTCTCTGCCGGTAAGACTTCAACCGGCGGCTTTACCACGGAACTGACGGCAGGCGACAAGGTCGTGCTCTATCAGCCGTCCAGCGGCATGGCACTGTCCAGCACTGTCGCGGACAACGAGAAGAAGAGCAACCTTGTCGGAACGGATGTAACTGTTTCGGACGACGGCGTGATGTCCGGCTATGCGGAAGAGAACATCTGGACGGTCGGCGTCATTGAAGGCGAAAAGGGCAAGCAGTATACCTTTGAAAACGGCGGTAAGTATCTGGAAGGCTATCCGGTCAAGCTGACGCTGGGCGACAAGGCGTTCAACTGGGATCTCTCCGCGGCGGAAGGCACCGATATGTTCTTTGTCAAGAACTTTATGAGCGCGCAGCTGGGCTGGAGCACGGAGAGCAAGAGCTTCTATCTGGGCTTCAACAACGAAGGCGCGACTGAAAACTTCGGCTTCCGTTTCTACGCGATCGGCAATGGCGGCAGCGGCGGCGGCTCGGTCACCAAGACCGTTGCAACGCCCAAGGCGTCTCCCCGTTCCGGTGAAGTTCACAACGGCGATAAGGTCACCTTCACCTGCGCGACCGAAGACGCGACCATTCTTTACAAGGCAAACGGCGCTGCGGACTGGACGACCTACACCGCTCCGATTGCCATCACGGAGGACATCTCCTTCACCGTGAAGGCAGTCAAGGAAGGCATGGAGGACAGCCGCGAGGTCACCTTCAAATACACGGTCTATGTCCCGCCCGTACTCGGCGAGCACAAGGCGGAAATCGTGAAGGATGCCTCCACGCTCTCCTCCGGCGACCGCATTCTGGTTGTTGTCAAGGAGCTGGACTACGCAATGGGCCAGACCCAGAAGGCGAACAACCGCGACAATGCGCCGGTCATCAAGGATGAGGCCGCTGGACTGCTCAGCTACGAGCCGGAAAGCGCACAGATCATTCAGCTTGAGTCCGGCATTGAGGACGGAACGTTCTCGCTGTACTGCCTGAACGGCAGCAACACCGGCTACCTCTTTGCACCGCTCGGTTCTGGCGCGCAGGGCAGCAACTGGCTCCGCACGCAGGACGAAAAGGATATCAACGGCTCCTTTACCATTGATATCGCTGCGGACACCACCGCGACCATCACCTCCAAGGCGGACAAGGGCTCCAACACCATCCGCTACAACACGGCAGGCATTTTCTCCTGCTATGGCCCCAAGAACCAGAAGGCAGTTACGGTCTACCGTCTGCTCGAAGACAACGAAAAGCCCGGCCTGCCGAACGCAGGTGACAAGGTTGCCATCTACAACCTGCTGGCCAAGGGTGTTCTGTCCGGCATGACCGGCGACCTGTCGGATATTTACGGCTGCGCGATCAGCGCGACCGGCGCTGAGATCAAGAACGGCAAGGCGCTCTGCGACAACGGCGCCGTGATCTTCACGGTCTCCAAGAGCGGCGAGTTCTACCGCTTCCACAACGAGGCGTTCGGCTATCTCTGCTCCTATGGCACGGGCAACAACGCCTACTACTCCACCGAACTGACGGACGACGCAAACTGGACGCTGGAAGCCTACAACGGCGGCTATCGCATGAAGAGCAATGCGGCCTTTGAGGACAAGAGCCAGTACCTCCAGTACTTCTCCGGCGGCTTTACGACGTGGGGAACGTACAACGTCACCGACCGCGACGTATTTACCTATCACTTCTATCCCTGCGCAAACGCCAAGCTGACTGACGGCGTCGTCAACGAGCCGAAGGCTGTTTTCGGCAACCTGGCGGACGCTCTGGCCGGTCAGCGCTACATGCTGCATTTCACGATCGACGCACTGTTCGGCGTGAAGGAGCTGCATGTCGCTATGAACGGCGTGGAGCTTGCGTACACGCAGCTCGACGGCCACTACACGGCTGTCATCCCTGCCGAGTACATCAAGGGTGAGAAGCTGACCGTCCGTGTCTATGGCGCCGACAACAAGGGCGTCGCCATCGACTCCACGGTTGACATCCAGATCAAGGACGAGCCCGGCATCACCGACGTTCGCCCCATCGCAAACGCCCAGACCAAGAACGACAAGCGCCCCGAGATCTCTGCGGTGCTTGCAAACGTCGGCACGAACCCCACTGTCACGATGAGTGTGAACGGTGTGGACGTCGCCTTCACCTACGAGAACGACAAGGTCAGCTACAAGCCGACCGCCGACATGGAGGACGGTTGTGTTTCCGTCACCATCACGGTCACCCGCGCTGACGGCAAGTCCGTCACGAAGACCTGGAACTTCGTTATCGGTGAGACCAATTACCAGATGCTCTTCGGCCAGCTCCACTCCCACAACGGCGAGTATTCCGACGGTGCGGGCACGCTGTCCATGGCTCTGGACTACATCGCAAGCCTTCCGGAAAGCGCGAACGTTGACTTCGTTGCCTTCACGGACCACTCCAACTACTTCGATACGACCGACGCCCCCAACCCCGCCGAGGCACTGCACGACATGACCAAGGCGACTGCGTTCTCTCAGGAGCGCTGGGCGACCTACAAGAACACCGTTGCGCAGTTCAATGAGACCCATGAGGGCATCATTGGTCTTGCGGGCTTTGAGATGACCTGGTCCGGCGGCCCCGGCCACATCAACACCTTCGCAACGAAGGGCATCGTTTCCCGTAACAACAAGACGCTGAACAACAAGTCCGGCGACGCGGGTATGAAGGAATACTACGCGCTGCTGGCGCAGGACGAGGGCAAGGACTCCATCTCCCAGTTCAACCATCCGGGCACGATGTTCGGCAACTTCTCGGATTTCAACTATTGGAATCCCGAAGCCGACAGCCGCATGCACCTCGTTGAGGTCGGTAACGGCGAAGGCCAGATCGGCGGGTCCGGTTACTATCCCAGCTACGAGCAGTACACGCTGGCACTGGACAAGGGCTGGCATCTGGCTCCGTCCAACAACCAGGACAACCACAAGGCAAAGTGGGGCAACGCCAACGATGCCCGCGACGTCCTTTTTGTTGAGCAGGCCACGGAGGAGGGCATCTACGATGCGATCCGCAACTACCGTGTCTACGCAACGGAGGACAAGAACCTTGAGCTCGGCTATACGGTCAATGACCTGCCGATGGGCACCATCATTGAATCGGTTCCCGAGATGCTGAAGTTTGATGTTTCCGTCATGGATCCGGACGAGCAGGACTCCATCTCCAAGGTGGAGCTGATCGTCAACTCCGGTAAGGTCGCCTACACTTGGGACGATCCCGCGGAGCTTGCGGCCGGTATCCTTACGGTAGAGCTCAAGCCCGAATATTCCTACTATTATGTCAAGGTCACGGAGGCTGACGGCGATCTGGCGGTCACCGCACCTGTCTGGGTCGGCGAAAGTCTGCAGCTCGGCATCACCGAGATGACTGTGGACTCCACCAACCCCATTGTCGGTGAAACGGTCACGCTCACGACGAAGCTTTACAACAAGGAAAGCTCCGACGCGCAGATCAAGAGCGTTGTCTACACCACCGAAGGCTCCAAGGTCCTCTTTACCGACACCACGCCGCGCGTCCTTTCTGCCGACAGCTCCGTGAGCATCGACTGGAAGTACGTTACCGAGCTTGCAAAGAAGACGACCATCACCGTGACGGTCGTGGTCGAGATGGAAGGCAAGGAGTACACCTTCTCCGCCGCCGTCGATCTTGATGTGCAGGACGTCAGCAGCCTCGCTTATGTCGGCGTTGACGCTTCGCACAACAACGAGTATGTTTCCGGCTACAACAAGGGCCTGATGGGCAACTTCACGACGATTGCTGCCGACTCTACGGTTCGCGTTGACATGCTGGACACCTCTGAGAAGCTGATCGCCGCCTGCAAGGACGGCAAATACGCGGCTCTGGTCATCACGCCGCCCTCTCGCCGTGTTGCGGAAGGCAAGGACTACACCGAAGCGGAGCTCAAGGCTCTGGCTGAGTTCAACGCCGCCGGCGGCGTCCTGCTGATCTCCGGCGTTGGCGATACCAACGACCAGCGTCCCGGTGCAAAGCACACGGCTGCAACGCAGAATGCGCTGCTTGAGAAGCTCGGCTCGTCTCTGCGTCTGTCCGACGATGGCCTGTATGAAGACACCTCCTTCGCGCTGACGCTGAACAGCTTCGGCAGCAGCAAGCTGGTGCAGGGCCTCACCACCGGCATCTCCTACTACGGCGGTTCCACGATCTACACGGTCGATGCCACCGGCGCAGTCTCCAGCGAGATTCCCGCAACGGTTGCAGCCATGCTCTTTGCGAATGCAGCCGGCACCTCCGTTGACAAGGACGGCGACGGCCTTGGCGGCGAGACAACGCCGAAGTACGCATACGCGGAAAATGACGCGCGTCTGCTCGTCATGGCTTCCGAGCAGCTGCCCGGCAAGGGCCTGATCGTTGTTTCCGGCTCTACGTTCATGAATGACTTCGATCTGCAGATTCCCGCAGCCAACGGCAACAATGCGCTGCTGCAGAACATCTTCAAGGCAATCAATCCTGTGAAGGTCACCCCGATCGCCGAGGTGCGCAAGCAGACGGAGTCCGGCTACAAGTATACCATCGAAGGCGTTGTCACCTCGAATGCCTCCGGCTATGACAAGACCACTGCGTTCTTTGACTGCATCTATGTGCAGGACGCAACGGGCGGCGTCTGCTGCTTCCCGATCGCCGGTGATTTCAAGCTGGGTGACGTTGTCCGCGTGACCGCTACGACGCACTTCTTCCAGGGTGAAGCGGAGCTTCAGGTCGTTTCGGCTGAAAAGCTGGGCGAGACCACGCCGGTCGAGCCGACCGTCATCACGGCGGCGCAGCTCAACAACCGCTCCAAGGAAGGCCTGCTTGCAACGATCAAGGGCACTGTGACAAAGATCACCGAAGCCAGCGGCCTGCCTGAGTCCATCTATGTGAAGGACGAGAGCGGCGAGGTTGCAAGAGTATTCATCGACGGCTACATTTGCAGCCAGATGGAGATTGCCGGTCTGAAGGTCGGCTGCTCCATTGAGGCGACCGGTCTTGCGTCCTACGATGACACCTATGCCATCGAGAACGACAGCCACGCACGTCTGCGTGTCAGAAACCGCGCAGAGATCATCTGCAAGGAGAACACCGAGCCCACCGAGCCTGAGAAGCCCGAAAAACCCGAGGCCAAGCCGAATCCCGGCGTGATCGTCATTCCGGGCAGCGGCAGACCGTCCTCCAACCCGTTTGCCGATGTGACAAAGGGCACCTGGTACTATGACTATGTCATGATCGCTGCCAGAAACGGTCTGGTCGAGGGCGACCAGTACGGCAACTTCCGTCCGCAGGCGGGTCTGACCCGTGCGGAGCTGGTCACGCTGCTGTACCGCCTGGCCGGTTCTCCCGCAGTGTACGGCAGGCCCTCCTTCACGGATACCACGCGTGAGTGGTATCAGGACGCCATCGCCTGGGCTGAGCAGAACGGCATCAGCAACGGCCTTGGCAACGGCAAGTTTGCTCCGGATGCACTGGTCACCCGTGAGCAGATGGTCACCATGATCTGGCGTCTGGCAGGTGAGCCGGCGTCCAATGCGGACCTCAGCTCCTTCAAGGATGCGGACAGTATCCCCGCATGGGCTCAGAACGCATTTGCATGGGCTGTCGAGCAGGGTATCGTCAGCGGCACGCGCCACTGGAACCGAATCGGCCTGTATCTTGCACCGCACGATGACATCAAGCGCTGCGAGTCCGTGAAGATTCTGGTTGTCTACGCAAAGCTGAAGTAAGTCTGCAAAACTGAAAAACAAACGTCCCACCCTGCGCTCGCGCAGGGTGGGACAAGCGCCATTCACATAGATACCTTCTTTCAAGCAAGCATCCGCCCGGCGGATGCCTGTTTGACAGAATGTATTTTACCGGGTAGGGGTATGAAATGAAAAATAAGAACAATTCCACAAGCCGTTCCAATCGCACTGCCGCCGCGTCTGTGCTGGTCGTTGTGCTGATTCTTGGGATATTTGCGGCGCTGTATTTCTATGCGCATGATGCGGAAGAAAATACGATAAAGCCAACCGAATACGCGGAGTATGAAAAAGGCCGCGTTATCGAGATTTTGATGGACAACTGCGAGGTCAGCGAGGTGGCGGAAAATGCCTACCGCGGCGACCAGAAGCTCCTTGTCAAGGTCACCTCCGGTCAGTACAAAGGCGAAACAATGCTGGTTTCCGGTTTTGTCGGCCCCATCTACGGCGAGCCTGCGAAGGTCGGGCAGAGCGTTGTGCTGAGCATCAACACCTATGCAAACGGCGACCACACGGCCACCGTGTATGAGTACAACCGGACGCCCATTGTCTTTCTGATACTCGGCATATTCGTTCTGGTGACGATCGCGGTGGGCGGCCGCACCGGCGCGAAATCCGTGCTCGGCCTGATCCTCACCATGGTCGTGATCCTGATGGTCTTCCTGCCGCTTTTGATGAAAGGCTGGCTGCCGATCCCTACCGCATTCCTGCTTTGTTCGCTGGTTGCGGTCGTGTGCTTCGTCATTCTGGGCGGATGCAGCAAAAAAGTCCTCTGTGCCTGCATCGGCACGATCGGCGGCGTCGCGTTTTCCATGCTCTTCGGCATCCTGACCCAGAAGCTGCTGCATCTGGACGGCCTGCGCGCGACCGATGCCGAAGCACTTTTACAGCTCCGCCAGACGGGCACACCCGTTCACATCAGAGGGCTGCTTGTTGCAGGCGTCATCATTTCCGCCTTGGGCGCGGTCATGGACGTTGCAATGTCCATTGCCTCGGCGCAGTCCGAGTTGAAGGCAGTCGATCCCGACCTCTCTGCGCGGGCGCTGTGGCGCTCCGGCATGAACATCGGACGCGATATGGTCGGAACGATGACCAATACGCTGATCCTTGCGATTCTCGGCAGCGGAATGGTGCTGATCCTCTATCTCTACTCGCTGAATCTCTCGTGGTATCAGCTGATGGCGTCCAGCTACATTGCCATTGAGCTCATCAGTTCCGTCTCCAGCGCGATCGGCGTCATTCTCGCCGTCCCCCTGACAAATGCCGCCGGAGCGCTGCTCTATTCCGCGCGTGCAAAAAACGCCGCCAAATAAAAAGGAACCCGGGAATCTGAGAGATTCCCGGGTTTTTGGCACCCCAGAGACGATTCGAACGTCCGACCCTTCGCTTAGGAGCAGAAATGTATCATTTCCCTCTGAGACAATTCTTGTCAAGATTTGTTCAAAATCCGCGCGAAAAAACGCGAAAACCAGACGGTTATAATTGCTAGAAGTTAGTTCGAGTCAAATCGGGATTGCAATAGATAAGTCCTGATTGTTAGAAAAAATGACGCCGTGTTAGAAGAAAATTAGAAATAGCTAATAAAGGCGTTAGGTATCATTTCCCTTGCGGATATTTTAGGAGAAATCAGCATCAAAGTCAATATCATTTTATCTACGGAGTTGGACATCCAAATTCAAATATAATACGGGAAAACTTAATATACATAGCACACCCACTTGCTCCACGACGGAGCCGGAGGATGCGCTTTTTTGTTGCCCGGTATGGGCGGGAATGGAGGCGAAAGCAATGAACGGACATACAGAGGACAAACCGAAAGACTGCCGGTACTGCTATTTCTGGAAGCAGACAGAGGGCTGCACCTACCGCGGCAAAACCGGCTGCTATTATATTTCGGCGCAGAAGCCGTCTGCCGCCGTCAACGAGTGCGACGGCTGTCCGTATGGGCGGGCGTCTCCTTGCATCGGCTGGTGTACAAAGGATCTGCTGCGCTCTATGGGCCTTTGGAAAGGGCGTGGAGATACATGACACTGGACTATTACTACGGGGATCAGGCGGAACAGTTTTCGTTCTACCATATCGAAATGTCCGAGATGATTGCCACAGCCAACGCCAAAAGCATTGAGGATATTATAGCAATTTTCAATAATACAGCAGAACGCTTTAGCTTTTGAGAAAAAGTGGTACGGCATCCGATTATCTTCTTTGATATTGCTTTCTGAAAACATGGATGAAGCAGAAAAGTCTGGCAAAGGAACTGCCTTTGTCAGAAACATGATGGCACACCTGATACAAAGTATGTCTGCGGCAGCAGGTGATCCAGATGAAGAATAAAGCGCCGATTAGAAAATATGACATCACGCAATGTGCTCTTTATAAATGTCGGACGAAAAAGCGTCTTGAACATCTTCTGTGTCTTGAACCCGGTGGTCTCAAAATAATTGATAGCATCATCGGGTATCACAAATTTGAAATCGATAAAAAGCATTCTAAGGATGTGAAGCTATGTCCCAATTCAACATCATCTCCGCCGCCTCTGAAAGCACGGTCGTGGCCGTGTACACGCCGGATGCCTGCCGGTCGGACAGCTATCAGAGCGAGGCGGCGCTGGAGCAGGAATTTCTGCGGCTTTTGTGTGCGCAGGGGTATGAATATCTGGAGATTCACGACGAAGCCGCGCTCATCGCCAACCTCCGCCGCCAGTTGGAGGGTCTGAACGACTACGCCTTTTCGGACAGCGAGTGGACGCGCTTCTTTAGGGACTGCATCGCGGGCGCAAACGATGGCATTCTGGAAAAGATGCGCCGGATTCAGCTCGATCATGTGCAGGTGCTGCGGCAGGACAGCGGCGCGTCCAAAAACATCTACCTGCTGGACAAAAAGCACATCCACAACAACCGCTTGCAGGTGCTCCACCAGTACGAGGAGACTGCGGGCAACCACGACACGCGCTACGATGTGACCGTCCTCGTCAACGGCCTGCCGATGGTACATATCGAGCTGAAGCGGCGCGGCGTGGCCATCCGCGAGGCGTTCAACCAGATCAAGCGCTACCAGCGCGACAGCTTCTGGGCAGCAAGCGGCCTGTTTGAGTATGTCCAGATTTTCGTCATCTCCAACGGCACCCACACGAAATATTATTCCAACACCACCCGCAGCAGCCACATCAAAGAGCAGGGCGAGGGACGCAATAAAACCAAAAAGACCAGCAACAGCTTTGAGTTCACCTCCTTCTGGGCGGATGGGAACAACAAAGTCATTGCTGATCTGGTAGACTTCACAAAGACATTTTTCGCCAAGCATACGCTTTTAAGCATCCTGACGCGCTACTGCGTGTTCACGTCGGAAAACCTGCTGCTCGTCATGCGCCCGTATCAGATCGCGGCGACAGAGCGAATTTTGAACCGCATCGAAGTCTCCACAACCTACAAGCAGTACGGCGGCATCGAGGCGGGCGGCTATATCTGGCACACGACGGGAAGCGGCAAGACGCTCACGTCGTTCAAGACCGCGCAGCTGGCGTCGAAGCTGCCGTATATCGACAAGGTGCTGTTCGTCGTAGACCGCAAAGACTTGGATTATCAGACGATGAAGGAATACGACCGCTTTGAAAAGGGCGCGGCGAACAGTAACACCAGCACCGCCGTTTTGCAGCGGCAAATGGAAGACCCGGACGCGCGGATCATCATCACGACGATCCAGAAGCTTGATATTTTTGTGCGCAAAAACAAAGGCCACGCGGCGTTCAGGCAGCATTTTGTCATCATCTTCGACGAGTGCCACCGCAGCCAGTTCGGAGATATGCACCAGGCGATCACGAAAGCCTTTAAGAACTATCACCTGTTCGGCTTCACCGGCACGCCGATCTTCTCCGTCAACGCCGGGACCGGCAAGAATCCAGACCTTCGCACCACGCAGCAGGCGTTTGGTGATAAGCTCCACACCTACACGATCGTGGACGCGATCAACGACGGGAACGTCCTGCCGTTCCGCATCGACTATGTGAACACGGTCAAGGAAAAGGAGGATGTGAAGGACTCACAGGTTCGCGCCATCGACATTGAAAAGGCGATGGGCGCGCCGGAGCGCATCCGCGAGATCGTCCGCTACACGCTGGAGCATTTTGACCAGAAAACGAAACGCAACAGCTTTTATACCCTCAAGGGTCAGCGTATGGCGGGCTTCAACTCCATCTTTGCCGTCAGCTCCATCCCGATGGCGATGAAATACTACACAGAGTTCAAGCGCCAGCTTACCGAGCAGCACCGCGATCTGACCATTGCGACGATCTTCAGCTTTGCTGCGAATGAAGATGATCCCGAAGACGCACTGCCGGAGGAAGGCTTTGAGACGGACGCACTGGACAAGACTGCGCGCGATTTTCTGGACGCCGCCATTCAGGACTATAACCAGACGTTCCATGTCAATTTTGACACATCGGCGGACAAGTTCCAGAATTACTACAAAGACCTGTCCCAGCGCGTCAAGGCGCGGGAGGTCGATCTGCTCATTGTAGTCAATATGTTCCTGACAGGCTTTGACGCGACAACGCTCAACACGCTCTGGGTGGATAAGAATCTTAAAATGCACGGTCTCATTCAGGCGTTTTCCCGGACGAACCGGATTTTGAACTCCGTCAAGACCTACGGCAATATCGTCTGCTTTCGCAATCTGCAAAAAGCCACCGACGACGCGATCGCGCTCTTTGGCGACCGCGAAGCCAGCGGCGTTGTGCTGCTCAAGGGCTATGATGCGTACTATGACGGCTATGAGGAAAACGGGAAAGCCGTTCCCGGTTACCGCGATTTGATTGACGAGCTATCAGGCGAGTTTCCGCTCGGCCAGCCAATCATTGGCGAGCAGAAGCAAAAGGATTTCATCAAGCTCTACGGCAATATCCTGCGGCTCAAAAATATCTTAAGCGCATTTGACCAGTTTGCCGGGCATGAGCTTCTCCCGGAGCGGGATTTTCAGGATTATCAGAGCGTGTATCTCGATCTCTATCAGGCGTACCGCCCAAAAACGGACGGAGACAAAGAGAATATCAACGATGATATTACCTTCGAGATCGAGCTCATCCGGCAGGTGGAGATCAACATTGACTACATTTTGATGCTTGTCATGAAGTACCATGAATCGAACTGCAAGGACAAAAGCATCCTGGGAACCATCGACCGGGCGATTGATTCAAGTATTCAGCTGCGCAGCAAAAAAGATCTGATCCACGGCTTTATTAGTACGGTCAACGCCGCAACGGACGTTGACCGCGACTGGCAGAGCTATGTGCAGCAGCAAAAGCAGGCGGAGCTGGAACAAATCATCGCGGAAGAAAAGCTGAAGCCCGCAGAAGCGCAGCGCTTTGTTGCCAACGCGTTCCGCGACGGTGCGCTCAAAACGACCGGCACGGATATTGACCAGATCCTGCCGCCCGTCTCCCGCTTCGGCGGCGGCAACCGCACGGAAAAGAAGAAAACGATCATCCAGCGGCTTGCGCAATTTTTTGAAAAATATTTCGGAATTTAGTGCTTTCACGCCGACTTGCATTCCAGTACACTTTGGGGTATACTACAAATAGAAAGATTAAAAGGGGAGGTGTCAATATGTGTACGCGCAATCAAGCGTTTGAGATTTTGAAGATCGTCTATCACGCCTGTGATCCAATTCTAGGGCACAGCATCCACGATGCAATTTTGTACGGATCCTATGCCCGCGGCGATTTTACCGCAGAGTCGGATATTGACATTCTTCTGACCGCAGATTTGACACAGGAACAGATCGCGTCGCAGCGGCGTGCGGTTTCCGGAGTAGCAAGCACACTCAGCCTTGACCACGATATCACGGTTTCTGTCCACGTTGTGCCGCTGGCACAGTTCCGGCGGTATGCGGATTTCCTGCCGTTCTATCAGAACGTGCTGAAGGAGGGGATTCGCTATGCTTCCTGAACAAGCTATTGAAATCTCCAAGGTTCGCTTTGACCACGCAAAGGAATGTCTGCGGGACGCAAAGCTGCTGCTTGCAGGCGAAAGCTACCGCAGTGCGGCAAACCGCGCATACTATGCGATTTTCCACGCTATGCGCGCCGTTCTTGCGCTTGACGGCGTAGACATGAAGCACCACAGCGGAATCATTTCCGAGTTCCGGAAACGGTATATCAAAACCGGCGTGTTTGACACCAGCTTATCTGGGCTGATCTCCGAGCTTTCTGATGTCCGCGAGGGCAGTGATTACAACGATTTCTTCATCGTTTCCAAAGCGGACACCGCCGAGCAGGTGCAGTCTGCAGAGACGTTTTTGGAGGCGGTAGAAACCTATCTGCGGACAAAATATTGAGTCTGTACGTCACCTGACCCAAACCGTGACCCAGACTGGGCAAAAACGCGATGGACATAATAGAAAACTTCCCGTAAATACAGAATTTTTTCATCTAAAATGTGTGCATATTATAATTAAAATACAGAAAAATACGAACAGATGGCTCTTGACGTGCATGGGGTCACAGGTTCGAGTCCTGTACTGTCCACCATACCGCACTTCTTCGGAAGTGCGGTTTTTCTTTGTTTAAAAACAGCATTTTAACAAGATTCATACTGCTTTTTTGAATCTTTTCAAGAACTTTGATTCAACTCTCAAACACGTTTTTTACATCTTTGAAGCGCCTTTTACGACAAAAATACGACAGTGGCGCGCTTCCAATGTGGCACCTATGTGGCACCTGCGTGGCACTGTTTTCAGCCAAATGCGGCACAGACCTTTTGCGCGGTGCTTTGCTGGCGCGATTCGTGCTGATAATGCGTATAAACGCGCAGCGTCATATTAACCGTGGCGTGTCCTGCGAGATATTGAATCTCCTTGATATCCAGCCCGCTTTCAAAAAGCCGCGTGATGTAGGTATGTCTGAGCTGGTGCGGATGAACGTGGAAATCCAACGTGCGGTTAGTATGATATAGGCTATAGTCCACAAAACGGATAAAAACACTATGTGCAATACACCGAAAAACCACGTATCAAAGGGAACAGGGGAAAGTTATCCTTGACAAATCGCGTACCCATCAGACATCACTGACATTGTCGATGGTGGCTTTTTTGCGTTTCGGGAATTTGTTTTGCCGTTTCACTCTGGTGCCGGTTTTGCTTTGGTGATTCATGGCATCCTCATACAGCGCAATAAATTCCTTTTCCCGGAGTGTCAGAGGTGCTTGCGCATCCCGCTTTTGAATCAAATGCTGGTACAGCTTTATCTGGAGAGACAGGAAGTACAAGAGCGCTTTGTGCTCCATCTTCAAATCCCTGACAATCCCGGACAGGAAATCATTTCCGGTAAGATTGTGCATTTCGTGTGGGCAGCCGCAGAGGATATCCAGGAACTGCCCTCTGTACAAAACCGGTGAGAGAACCCATCAGCCGTGGGAAGTCCAGTTCGCTCAGATCCGTCACATCCACCTCCAGCACCGGGCCGTTGGCCTGAAAGCGGGTATATCCCCGGGCCGCGATATCGTCCAGAAACTGCTCATAGCTTTTTCTTGTGGGGTTTTCAGATACACCCTAAAAACGAAATGAAAGACTGTCCTGATACTCCGAGGGTGTTTTCCCGGTGATTTTTTTGAAGGTGCCGGAAAAATATGCAATATCGCGGTAGCCGCAGGCCTCCGCAACCTCGTAGACTTTCAGCTTTCCCTCGCGCAGCAGCGCCATAGCCTTCTGGATGCGGCAGCGCGTAAGATACGCGCCGAGCGTCATATCCGTTTCCTTTTTGAACAGGTGGCTCAGATGTCCTTCGCTCAGTCCCAGCTGCGCTGCCGCCTGCCCGACGGACAGATCGCCGCTGCCGCAGTTTTGCTCAAGGTACACCATTGCCTCGCGCACATAGCGGCTCTTGGGGCCGGGCTTCACACCGGGAAGCGGCTCTGGCTGCGGTGCGGTTTGTGCGGCGATGCGCTTTTGCAGCGCCAGAACGGCGTTTTCCAGATCGCCGTCATGAAAAGGCTTCAGCAGAAAGTCCACCGCGCCCAGACGGATGGCCGTCTGCGCGTAGGCGAACGAATCGTAGGCGGTCAGAATGATGACATACGCGCGGCTGCCTGCTTCGCGCAGCCGCCGCACCATCTCCAGCCCGTCCATCTTCGGCATTTTGAGATCCGTGATGATAAGCGTCGGCTGGCAGTCCTCCGCGACGGCAAGGGCCTGTTCGCCGTTGGCGGCTTCGCCGACCACGATGCAGTCCAGTGCCGCCCAGTCTACTGCCATGACGATGCCCCTGCGGATCATTTCCTCATCCTCTACAACCATTACCCGCATCATACGCCGGGCCCTCCCTTCGCGGGCAGGCGCGCAAGAATACAGGCGCCGCCGCCCTCCGGATTTTCAAGACGCAGACCGAACGCGTCGCCGTAATGCTTGCGCAGGATCGTGTCTACATTTAATAGTCCCAGATGTCCCGTCTGCGTTTCCGGCGGTTTGTAAGGCCCCAGAAGGTCCGGCGGGAAGCCGCAGCCGTTGTCCCGGACGCGGATCTCGAGCACGTCCTGCTCCGCAAGCACGGCCGTGACGGAGAGTTCACCGTGTTCTACACCGGAAAGACCGTGCAGAATGGCATTCTCTGCCAAAGGCTGCAGGAGCATTTTCGGAACCATGCACGAAAGAAGCGCCTCCGGCACGGCTTCCGTGTATGAGAAGCTTTCCGAAAGGCGGATGCGCTGAATCTCGACGTACCGGCTCAAAATCTCCAACTCCCGCCGCAGGGGGACAAATTCGTCCGGCGTGATGCAGAAGCGAAGGATATCGGCAAGATTCGTTGACATCAGCGCCACCTGCGGCACTTGATTGATTTTGCTGATCCACTTCATGGTGTCGAGCGTGTTGCACAGAAAATGCGGGTTTAGCTGCGCCTGCAGCATGCGGATCTGCGCGCGGTTAAGTGCGCGCTGGTTTTCCAACAGTGCCTGCTGGTTGTGCCGGAGGGCGACGACCATGGTGTTGAACTGCTGTGCCAATTCGCCCAATTCGTCATGCCGGCCGGCGGGAACGGGAACCTGCACGTCCAGATTATTTTTCCCGACCTGCCGGATGGCGTGATGCAGTCTGCCGATCGGTTGGAAGACCTGCCGGCTTAGCTGCAGGCTGAGTACGACGCTTAAAATGATGCAGGCCAGCGCGCACAGCACGCTCACCGAGTACAAAAGCCGGAGTGTTCCGGCGCTGAGCGGCTGCGGCTGCTGCAGGACGAGATACAGACCGGTTTCGGTATGCTGCCGCACGGTATAGGAAACGTCGGCAGACAGACCGGTGAGCGCCTTGCCGGACAAAAGCTGCCCGCGCAGCGCGTCGGCGAGGCTCTGGGTCTGTGCCGGCTGCGTACAGTAGACCGGACGCCAGCGCGCGTCGAGCAGAAGAAGTTCGTTCTGCGCACCAGCTGTGCCGCCAAGCAGTGTCCGCAGCTGCGTTTCCAGCATGCCGATGGTGAGATATCCGACCGGCGCGCCGTAGCGGTCGGTCAGGAGCATCGCAGCGTGCAGAAGCGGCTCGTCTGTGTCGGCCGGATCTTCTGCCGCGCTGCACACCAGAACACCGGTTCCGGCGCAGGCCGCCTCATATAAAAGGCCCCAGTTGGTCGGCAGCGACCGGATTTCGGGCGCTGTCTGTGTCGAATAGCGCCAGCGGCCGCTGATATCGTAAAGGTCAAAGCGTGCAAAGCTGCGCACGGACTCTGTAGCGTCAAACAGCTGGCTGTAGACCGCCGTGTCCTCCGCTTCTGCGTCAAACAGCGCCTGTGCAACGAGTGGATTGTGCTGCAGGGATGCGGCTGTCTGCAAAAAGCCGCTGTGCAGCGTATCAAGCGCCTCGCAGGAGGAGGACAGCTGCTGTTGGGCCGTCTGCTGGGCGTTCGACGCCATGCGCAGGCGGAAAATCTGCAGCAGCAGACCGGAGCACAACAGCATCGGAACCAGAGACACGGCCAGAAACGCCGCGTTCAGCCGCTGACGGAAGGAGGAAAAGTGAAGCCGCTTCATTGTTCCGCCTCCATCCCGAGATAAAAGGCCCAACTCATCAGAATTGCTTCGCGGTGCTCGCTTGCCCAGCTTACGTCATACGCGACCTGACGAATGGCGGATAGTTCCGGCAGTTTGCTGGCAGGACTCACGTCGCTGCGCACCGGGCGGCGGTAAAAATCAGACTGCAGCAGCTGCTGCACGTCGTAGCTGACGGCAAAGTCGAGGAATAGCTTTGCGTTATCGGGGTGCGGCGCATTTTTGAGGGCGGCGCAGCCGTCCGGTACGCAGCTCGTGCCGTCCGACGGATAGACCATGGCGATCCCGTCTCCGGCGGCGATGCGCTTGCGTGCAGTTTCCTCCAGCGTGACGCCGGCGAGCGCCTCGCCGTTTGCAACGGCGGAGATGATCTCGCCGGAGCCGGACAGGAGCTTCCCGTCCAGGTTTTCCGCGAATGCCCGCAGCACCTCGTCCGCGTCGCCGCCCAGCGCGCAGAGCATCGTCACGAGCGCGGTATAGCTCGAGCCGGAGACGGATGGATCGGCAAAGGCGATCTGCCCGCGCAGCGCAGGGTCGAGAAGATCGGCCCAGCAGCTGATCTGCCCGGAGGACAGCAGCTTCGGATTGTAGACCAGCACGACCGGAAGCGAGGAAAACGGCGTCCAGCTGCTGTCCTGCGCACGGTACTGCGGCAAAATCTGCTCCGCGCCGCGGCAGACGTAGGGCTCAAACAACGCCCGGCAGGCTTCGAGACTCTCGACGCCGCCGCCGAACATCACGTCGGCCCGTGGTGCGTCCTGCTCCTTTTGCAGCTGCTCAAGCAGTTCGTTTGTGCCGCCCTGTACGACCTCGACCCAGATTCCGGTGCGCGATTCAAATTCCTTGACGATCGGCCACCAGACCTCTTTTTTGTGCGAGGTGTACAGAACGAGACGCTCCGATTCATCCGGCGCGTAGGCGGCTGTATCCTGTGCGGCGGGCGCGCAGCCGGTCAGAAGAGCGAATGCTATACATAATATCAGAATGCGTATGTGTTTCATAGTTTCCGTGTCCTGTAGCAGCGAGAACAAAACTCTCTGTTATTTTGCCCTGATTATAACACATCTCCGGCTCGGTTTTCATTGAATTTTTAAAATTATCGCAGAGAATCACAAATAATCGCAGATTTGTCCACTGTTCTTTTGTGCAGAAACACCGTAAAATGAGAGCATACGATGCAGAACTCCCGTTAGCTGCTGCACGAATTCAAATTTTATCAGGAGGAATATCAGAATGAAGAAGATGCTTGCGCTTCTGCTGGCTGCTGTGATGGTTCTGTCCATGGCTGCCTGCGCTGCCGCTCCGGCGACGACCCCGGCTGACACGACCGCTCCCGCAGAAGATACCCAGACGACCGAAACCACTGAAACCACTGAAACCAACGAAACCACCGAGGCTCCCGCAGAGGAAACGCCCGCTGCCGAGCCCGAAAATCTGACTGCGACCCAGCAGATCATCAAGGAAGCCGAAGGCATGACCCTTGAAGAGCTGGCGAAGAAGGCCATTGAAGAGTCCAACGGCAAGATGTTCTACGGCGTCGGCAACTCCAGCCGCGGCAAGAGCGCCCTGCCTCTGTTCATTGAGTATCTGCAGTCCATCGATTCCAGCTACAACATGGAGTTCGAGTGGCAGCAGCCCAAGAACAACAAGATCTTCGATCAGCTGACCGCTGACTCCCTGAAGGGCACCGGCACGTTCGCCATGACCCTCATTCAGGACGGCAACCAGATCGAGAGCAAGATGGTTCAGACCGGCATCCTCGACACCTTCATCCCGAAGGACTGGGCCGATGCCAACGGCACCACCGCCGACGCCTACACCGGCTTCCTGCCGCTGCAGACGCTCAACAAGGTCTTTATGTACAACTGCGTGGGCGACAAGACCTACGATAACTGCTGGGACTTCGTCGCCGAGGGCGAGCATGGCCTGTTCATGGACATCGACTCCGAGATCGTCGGCAAGAACTTCCTGTACATGCTGACCCGCGACGACTACGCAGCGTGGCTGAAGGAGTCCTTTGAGGCTCTGTCCGCTGACGAGCAGGCATACTTCCAGCCCACTATCGCAGAGATGGAATCCGAAGCTGCCGACCTCGGCCTCGGCGCTGACGGCGCTTACGCGCTGGCATGGATCAAGCTGTGGGTCGAAAGCTACAACGCCCAGACCGACGACGGCCCCATCTGCAACACCCTTGTCGACGCTTCCGCGAAGGATCAGTTCGGCCTTCTCGTTTACTCCAAGCTCCGCTCCGTCGAGGAGTCCAGCTCCGTCTCCGTCAACAACATCAAGGTCGCCGCGTATGAGGACGGCTATCAGGGTATCGGCGGCTATGGCTACTGCCATTACCTGTTCGTCACCGACAACTCCCCGCTGCCCTGGACGGCCTGCGCCTTCATCGCCTACATGACCTGCACCGCCGACGGCTTCTCTGCCTGGGGCAAGGACATGGGCGGCTACTCCTCCAACCCGACCGTGGCAGAGGAGACTGAGGCCAACTTCCATCACTCCATCGGCGGCATGGCCGAGGACGGCACCACTGTTGAATTCGCAGCAAAGAACGACCGCGGCTATGAATGGTGGACGACCAACGGCAAGCTCGTGCTCGAGGATCCGGAATACTGCGCAGACGTTGCATTCACCGTCGGCAGCTGGATCGAAATGCTGAGCAAATACTCCGCAGGCTGATCTGTCAACCAGCACCTTACCGGCGCCCCTGGATGCGCATCCAGGGGCGCCTTTGCAAAAACATACCCCATCATCCGCCCTTCAAACCTGAGAAAAGAGGAGGAAGCCATGAGCCGACCCACTACCCTCCGCGCAAGCAGATCCACGATTGTGCTCAATAAGGTCAAGACCTTCTTTTCCAAGCCGCACAACGTCATTCTGCTGCTGCTTGGCATTGTCCTGACCTTCACCACGGTCGCGCCGATCGTCGCCATCGTGGAAGATACCTTCAAAATTCACGCCGGCACCATTGACGCCCATCTGACCGGGCAGGCGACCGGCTACACGACCGTCAACTACACAGACCTTTTCACCAGCCGCATGGCCAAGACAAATTTGTGGACACCGCTTCTCAATACGGTGCTCCTCGCTGTCGGCACGTGCGTGGTGTCCATTCTCTACGGCGGGCTGTTTGCGTTTTTGATTACGCGCACCGACCTTGCGTGGAGAAAATATCTGAGCTCCATTTTTATTTTCCCGTACATCATGCCGCAGTGGACGCTGGCCGTCGTGTGGCAGAACCTGTTTAACTCCAACGCCGTCACCGGCACGTCCAACGGCCTGCTTGCCGCCCTGTTCGGCGTCAACATGCCGATGTGGTGGTGCAAGGGCCTGTTCCCGAGCCTGATGGTTCTGGGCCTTCACTACGCGCCGTTCGCCTATATCCTCATCGGCGGCATTTTCCGCAACATGGACGCCAATCTTGAAGAGGCCGCGACCATTCTCGACACGCCCAAGTGGAAGACCATGTTCCGCATTACGCTGCCGATGGTAAAGCCCGCGATTTTGTCCACCATTCTGCTGGTCTTCGGCAGCGCGATGGGCTCTTACCCGGTGCCGCATTATCTGGGCCTGAGCACGCTGTCGACCAAGTATGTCTCGATGAACTCCAAGTATACGGGTGAAGCGAGCATTCTTGCCATCATCATGATGGTCTTCGGCGTGGCGATCATGCTTCTGAACCAGCTCTCGCTCAGAAGCCGCAAGAATTACACGACTGTCACCGGCAAGTCCGGCCAGATCTCCAAGATCACGCTCGGCAAAACCGGCCGCGTCGTCATCGCGCTGATCCTTGTGATTCTCACGTTCTTCACGAGCATCTTCCCCATCATTTCCTTCGCGTTCGAGACGTTCCTGCCGAATCCGGGCGACTATTCGTTCCTGTACACGGGCGACGCGTCGAACCTCACGACCAAGTGGTGGGTCACGGCGGAGAACGTCACCGAAAACGGCATGTACGGCCAGAAGGGCATTTTGTATAACGAGACGATCTGGCGTGCGTTCAAGGGCACGATCCTTGTCTCCGTGGCCTGTGCGCTGCTGGCCGGCTCCATCGGCACGATGATCGGCTACGCCGTCTCGAAAAACCGCCGCAGCCGCTGGGCGAACTATGTGAACTCCGTCGCTTTCCTGCCGTATCTCATGCCGTCCATCGCTGTGGGCGTCGCATTCTTCATCCTGTTCTCGACGGAAAAGCTGAACCTGTTCAACACCTACACGCTGCTCATTATCGTCGGCACGGTCAAATACATCCCGTTTGCCAGCCGCAGCAGCCTCAATTCCATGCTCCAGCTGTCGGGCGAGATCGAAGAAGCGGCCATCATTCAGGATGTTCCCTGGATCAAGCGCATGACCCGCATCATCATCCCCATCCAGAAATCCTCGATCATTTCCGGTTTCCTGCTGCCGTTCATGACGTGCCTGCGTGAGCTGTCGCTGTTCATGCTGCTGTGCGTGCAGGGCTTCATCCTCTCGACGACGCTGGACTACTTCGACGAGATGGGCCTCTACGCGTTCTCCAGCGGCATCAACCTGATCCTGATCGTGACCATTCTGGTCTGCAACACCCTCGTCAACAAAATCACGGGCGCAAGCCTGGATAAAGGAATCGGAGGTTAAATCATGCCTGAAATCAGATTAGAGCATATCACCAAGCGCTGGGGCAAGTTCTATGGTGTGGACGACCTGAATCTGGTCATTGAAAATAACGCGTTTGTCACCCTGCTGGGCCCCTCCGGCTGCGGCAAGACCACCACCCTGCGGATGATCGCGGGACTGGAGACCCCCACTAGCGGACGCATCACCATCGGCGACACGGTGGTATTCGACAGTGAGCTGGGCATCAACATCCCCGCCAACAAGCGGAAGGTGGGCTTCCTCTTCCAGAACTATGCCCTGTGGCCCAACATGACCGTCTACCAGAATATTTCCTTCGGCCTGTCAAACATCAAGGAGGAAATGCCGAAGATCAGCTTTGAGGCGAAAAACGCCGCCCGTCTGGCACAGATCCTCAAAAATCCTCAGGATGTGGTAAAGACTCTTGAGGAATGCCGGGATAAAAACGGCAAGCTGGACGAAACGAAGGCCATCATCAAGCTGATCGATACCTACACCATCTCCCAGTACACTGCCCAAAAGCTGTTCGGCTATCATTTGGAGCAGGGTAAGGACGTGTCCGCCGAGGTAAAGGCTCTGGAAGAAAAGGTGGAGGCCGCTCGAAAGGCTCAGCCCTTCAACGAGAACTTTGAGCTTCTCAAGGACGGCAAGGTGGAAACTGCTGTGCGCAAGCTGACCAAAGAAGAGATCGACCTGTCCGTGCGCCGGGTGTCCCGCATCGTCAAAATCAGTATGTTCATGGACCGCTATCCCGCGGAGCTGTCCGGCGGTCAGCAGCAGCGTGTGGCCATCGCCCGGACGCTGGCTCCCGAGCCCAGCGTGCTGTTCATGGACGAGCCGCTTTCCAATCTGGATGCCAAACTGCGTCTGGAAATGCGCTATGAATTGCAGCGGCTCCATGTGGAGACCGGCTCCACCTTCGTATACGTCACCCACGACCAAATGGAGGCCATGACGCTGGCAACGCAGATCTGCCTGATGAACAACGGTGTCCTTCAGCAGTATGCCGCGCCACTGGAAGTTTACAATCACCCTGCCAATCTTTTTGCGGCAGACTTCGTGGGCAACCCCTCCATCAACTTTGTGGAGGCCAAGGGCTGGCAGGGGCCTGAGGGCAGCATTGAGCTGACGCTGCTGGACGGACACAAGGCAGTTTTCACCCCCGAGCAGCCATTGCAGCTGCCCCAGTGGTTCCACCGGCGGGACGAGGAGCTGGAAGCCCAGGCGCAGGCTCTGAAGGCCCGTGCGGGAGAGAGCGGCTACGTGGAAAAGAGCAACAAGGACGAGACCTTCCGCTACCACATCGCCAGAGTCAATGACGAGGACGACGGCATCCACGAGGAGCCGATGCTCACCAACGAGGATCTGGTGCTGGGCATCCGCCCGGAGTTCCTGTCCATCACCGGCGGTGGAAATGTGGAGTGCGAGATTTACGGTGCCATGCCTACCGGCATGGAATCCACCGTCAAGGTGTGCATCGGAGAGTATTTGCTCACCGGCGTGGTCTTCGGCAGCACCCTGTTTACCATCGGAAGCAAACACCTGCTGGATATCACCGGCAGCAGCGTGATGCTCTTTGACCGGTCAAGCGGTCGGCGCATCACCTCCGGCACCCTGAAGCTGCTGTGATCCGGGGACTGTTATTCGATCTGGACGGAGTTCTGGTGAACACGAACCCCCTCCACGCCCGGGCGTGGCAGGAGCTTGCCGAAGAATTGGGGATTCCCTTCACTCCGGCAGACCAGGAGGCCTTTCTGGGCATCAGCCGGGCACAGTGCCTGGAAATTCTGCTGAAAAAGGGAAACCTCTCCCTTTCGGAATCCGAAAAAGAGAGGCTGTGCACCCGGAAAAATGACCGCTACCGGGAGATGATCGGCACTTTGACCCCGGCGGCGCTGCTGCCGGGCGTGTCGGAATTCTTACGCGTTGCCCGGGCCGAGGGATACCGGACAGCTCTTGGCAGTGTCAGCAAAAATGCGGAGTTTGTCCTGAAAAAGCTGGAAATTACGGCGTTTTTTGACGCCGTCATCGACGGCAGGAAAATTGTAAACGGCAAGCCCAACCCGGAGGTGTTCCTCAAAGGAGCGGAGGCTCTGGGACTCCCACCTGAGCAGTGCCTGGTTTTCGAGGACTCAGCCGCAGGTATCGAGGCCGCCCACCGGGGCGGAATGAAAGCCATCGGCATCGGAACGGCCCGGCTGCTCCCGTCGGCAGAGCTGACCATCCCAGGCTTCTCCGGCGTAATGCCGGACGCGCTTCTGGCGCAGTTGCTATAACACTTTTATCAGATTGATACCGTGTATCGGGGAACCTCTGAACAGTTTTGTTTCGGCTGGACAGCGAGTCTTTAGTCCCAGCTGTGCAGCTCAAAAAATGGGAAAAATATCCGCATTTTCATACTGACTTTCATTCGTGAGGATGGAAATTTTAAAAGGGGTAAGGCGGGAGATGTTCGCATCTCCCGCCTCACGCAAAAAACATCGCCCCGGGCAAACATTTTGCGGCCCAGCAGTTGCTTTCTGGAAAAAATGGTGCTAAAATCAAACCATAACTGCGAAAGGGACGTCCCTTTCGCATATCTCCACGCGTGGAGATATGATAAGATTTGAATTTGGAGGAAACAGTCATGAAAAAACGACTTTTGGCGTGTCTTCTGACATTGGTGATGCTGCTGGCCCTGCTGCCCGCCACGGCCCTGGCGGCTGACCCGACGACCAGCGGTTCTTGCGGCGAAAACCTCACATGGAGTTTTGACAGCGCCACCGGAACGCTGACGATCTCCGGCACAGGCGCGATGGCCGATTATACAAAAGCATCCGATCAGCCTTGGTATTCGTACGCAAACGCAATTACAGCTGTGACGCTTGAAAACGGTGTTACGGCAATCGGTGCACATTCACTTCGACAGCTAACCGCGATAAACACTCCGCTGGCGCTGCCGCGTTCGCTTGAAAAGATCGGAAGCTGTGCGCTATATATGGCACATTTTTCTGCGTTTACGGTAGATGCAGAAAACACGGCATTCACGGCAGAAAATGGCGTCCTATACAACAAGGATATGACAACGTTGATTGCGTATCCATGCGGGAGTGCGCAAATAAGCTATGTTGCGCCCACTTCGGTACAAAAAATCAGTGCATACGCATTTTCCAGTGTAAAATCCCTGAAAACTGCTGATTTCAGCGCAGCTACCAATCTGTCGCAAGTCGGCCAGCAAGCGTTTGAAAGCGCGTCCTCGGTAAATGCGCTGTTCAAGAATGATGGGGAGATCACAGTGCAGTATGAGGCGCTGAAAGGCATCCAATCTGTTGCGATGCGCTGTGCCTCGCTGAAATTGGCACCATACGCTTTTAAGGACACGGATTATGTAGATTTGTCCAGCGTAACGGACATTGACGCTGCATTTAGCGGATGGTGGAGCAACAATAAAACGTTTACAAATAATGGTTTCAATGCCAATGTAATTGCTGGTGCGAATCAGGTCTACACGGCGAATGAAACTCTGGCAGAATACTTGTCAAAACTGCCCATTCGGGATAGATCAACAAAAGCGCCTGAGATCGTGATCGTTGACGGCGGACAGTTCGTGGAAAAGAGTTTTGCACAGGCAAAGGATACCTATACGCCGCAGAAGATGAAATTCGCTTTTGACAGATGGGAAAAAGTAAAAGAATACACCAACACTAGCTACGATAAAAAACCAATATCTTTCACCGCATCGATTTATCGCGCGAAATGGACGGCCCGCACATTGACCGGCCTCAGAATTGAGCCGAAGCAGGCCGAGTATGTCGTCGGCACGACGCTGACCCCCGCAGACTTCACCGTCACCGCCGTTTATGACGGCGGCGAGCAGGAGATCGTCCTGACCGAAGGTTACACCATTGCGCCGACCGAGGCGCTCACGACGCTCGGCGACGTAAAGGTTACTGCAACCTTCGGTGAAAAAACTGCCGAATGCACGATCAAAGTCATTTCCGCGCCCGTCATCCCCGTTACTCCGTCCGCCCCGGCACAGCTTCCGTTCAATCCCGACGCGGGTAAGACCAAGTTTACGGACGTTGCGGGCAACGCATGGTACGCCTCCGCGGTCAACTACGCGGTCGGCAAGGGCCTGATGAACGGCACGGGCGAGGGCAAATTCTCCCCCGAGGCCGATACGACGCGCGGCATGATCGTCACGATTCTCGCCCGCCTCGACGGCAAGAACACGTCCGGCACGCCGTGGTATCAGGCCGGTCAGCGCTGGGCGATGGAGTACGAAATCTCCGACGGCACGAATATGACCGGCGCGATCACGCGCGAGCAGCTTGTGACGATGCTCTTCCGCTACGCCGTGAAAAACGGCCTCGAAGCGGTCACGCTCTCTGAGAATCTGACCCAGTTTACGGACGCTT
>OGHL01000450.1_pt1 | contig 29823 bp, 22 predicted proteins | sample 1571391 | NCBI WGS metagenome assembly OGHL01 (sample SAMEA2581948, study PRJEB24529) | metagenome | biome: Human gut stool | place: China | collected 2011 | reverse complement strand
GGGCAGATGTGACTGGGCAGAGCGGCGGTCTTGACGCCTGCCCTTTATCCTGCTTCATCTTTCGTCCTCCGCCGAGTCCTCGAAAGCGCCCTAAATCCGGCGCAAAACCGCTGGGAGGGGCAGGATTCTACCCCTCCCCCAAAGAGGGCACACAGCGGTTCACAGACGGTCACGCGGGACTTTCCTGCTCTCGCAGGAGCTTCGCCACACGCTGGCGCTCGGTGGCCAGTTCCAGTTCCTCCATCTGCCGATCGTAATACTGGTCGACCACCTCTTGGATCGGACGGAGGGTAAACAGCAGATTCCCGTTGCGTCGGCCGCTGTGTTTGGTGATCACTTCAGTGGGTTCAGTGACGATGAGACCGCGCTCCTCCAACTGACGGATATACTTGCGCACCGTATTCTTGCTCATCCGCACCGCCTGTCCAATGGTTCGGATGCTGGGCCAGCACTGGTGGGTCCTGTGGTTTTCACATCGCCGAAGGAAACTGTACACCGACAGTTCGCCGGCGTTCAGTCCAAGCTGGAAAACCTCATTGGGCAGAGAGAAAAAATTACCCCGGCCGCTGTACTTGCTGTACCTCATACGCCACCTCCTGTGTGCTCGTTCACCCACTGGATGAACTGTTCCTTTGGTACTACCATCCGGTTACCGATGCGCAGCACCGGGAAGCCCGGCTCGTGCATCAGTTCGTAACCGCTGGACGGTGACACGCCAAGCGCCTTTGCCACTGTATCTGCATTGAGAAACAGCGGCAGGTCATCGTAGGATTTGTATTCAGATTTTTTCAATCAGAATCCTCCTCTTGTACATCGCGGACATCATCCGAGTGAACCAGCTGCAAAAACTCCTCCATGGAGTTGACCACCCCAGCCTCCTTGAGCATCTGGTATCGGATCAGGTCGCAGAGCATTCGGAAATTGACTTCCGCGCATTCCAGCAGCTTATCCATCGCCACGATCTGCTGTTCCGCGCTGAGTGTCGTTGCTTTTTCTGGGCCTTGCAGATAGGCCCGCACCGCATCTTCCTCCGGCATCGCCTCTCCCAAGACTTCCCGCATCTCCCGCAGGACATAGTCCAGGGTTTCTCTCTCCGCATCGGCGGTTAGGAAATGCAGCAGTTGTTTTTGCCTTGCGCCAAATAAATCCATCGTCATCGCCCCTCTGTGTATTTTGATCTGGGTTCCCCTGACTACGGCCAAGGTCAGGTTTCCGAGTGCCGGAAAATCACCCTCTACTTATCAGGACACTCAGAGGCGGTTTGTAAACCAAAAAATGAAAAATATTTTGAAAAATTTTGCTCCCATCCAGTGTGGGCAGGAGCGGAGCCTGGGAACAATATAACTCAGAGAACAAAAAAAGTTGAGGGGCTCTGTCATTTGACAGAGCCCCTCAGCTGTTCGTGGAGCTTTTTCAGCCGCTTTGATACCGCCGCCTTGGACACGCCGTAGATCGTCCCGATCTCTTCCATGGTCAGATCCCTGCCATATCGGAGCTGGATGAGATCCCGGCCTGAATCGCCAAGATCATCAACGGCTTTCCGCAGACATTCCAGCTGGAGGTTCCGGAATACAGCATCCTCCACGGAACGCCTGACGCAGTCCGAACAGAACAGCACCGTTTCAAACTCACTTCTACTCAGGTGCCTCTGGTCCTGTTTTTCCTGCGCCTGTTCCCGTTTCCGATCCTGCTCCAGGAAGTCTGCGACCTCCTTTGGCACTGATACTTGCTGGCCACTATAGGTAATCACGACCGTGTCGTTCATTTGCATCCTTTCCGCTTTCCACGGAAAGGCGCACACCCGCGCTGCCGGCACAGCGCCAAATACTGAAGACCTTCATGGAGGTTCCCTTCGTTCAGGGTGGTTGTGGTGCCCTACGAGGCCCATGAATGTCTGAGGTCCCACTGGGGTGTGGACCTCACCGGAAAGCTGCGAGTTTTTGGCTTTCGCCTGGTTCCAATATAGAACAAACGTTTCGGTTTGTCAAGAGCATCCGAAAAACCGGCCAGGGTGAAGGAGGGCTCCACTCTGGCCGTTTCGGATCATTCATTTGTGCAACTCACAAAACTGCATCAGTATCACCGCCGCTTTGGCTCTGGTGGACCCGCTCTGTTGGAGTGAAGGCACTGCCGTCGCCGGTGCCGTGGATGATCCCTGCGCCGCAGGCCCGACCCCTGTTTTTCTGATATTCCCAGTACCATCCCTGCAGGGCCTCATGAGATAGATATCCCAGCTCCTAGGATCGTCTTATTCGCTTGATACCCAGATGCGATGTATGCCTCTACTGCACACATCCGTTCCTCTTATGTGTACATCCTTGCCTCTTCCAGGTCCAGTTTTTTGTCCGCACGTCTCGAAATGACAAGGGCTTTTTTGTTTCATTCCCCTACAGAATTTGAGGACACTCTCTGCCAAAACGCTGGAGCAGAGAAAGCTACGCCTCAGTATTTTGCCATACAGAGATTCGTTTTCCCTGCTCGCGAAACCGTATGAGCATCGCCTGTACCAGGACAGAGGAATTTATGTTAACAGCTCATAATAGTTTCGAATCTTTCGTGCCATCAAGCGACGGCGCTTCTCCAGAAAATCCACAAACTGCGTATAATCCATATCGAAAATCTCTTGTGGAATACAGTTGGCAGCCATGTTGGCTTCCAGCTTTGCCAGCGAATCAATACCACCATAAACAGCATTACCGCCTGTGCACTGTTCCTTGACCTGAGCCATGTACTCTTTTGGTGCCTGGTCTTTGATTCTGATGTTGATTTCAGACTGGGTATAGACATAGTTTGCAATCTGGTTGTACATCCCACGCTCTTTAATGCCGCACTTTTGCAGATATTTTTTGGGGAAGATATGATGAATGTCGCCGCGCTGTTCGATGAGCGACTTCACATCAATCTGTTCTGACAGGAACCCACAATCCCCCATCTTGACCTGTGCCATCAGGAACACATGGAACATCGGACTGCTGGCCACAGAGGTGTCGAGTTTGGTCACCAGGATGTTGTTCCAGAACGCATCAGACAGCTCACCAGCTTCGGTATGTTCCAGAAATTCCATAGGATCATTGGCCTGGAAGCGCTTGATGTCATAGTCAAAGGTTGATTCTGGCGATCCGGAATACCGACCTGTCAAAATCGTCAACACAAGCCAGCGGCGCACAACTTTCTCAATGATTGCTGCATTTTCTCCTTTGGCTCGAAGCAACAAATACAGAGCATATCCAAAATTCAGCATATTATTTTTGCAAACAATTGTCATTTATAAGCATACTTTGGAATACTTTTTTAATGCGGAATTTTCTGTATTAAGGAATTATAGCTATCTTTGCAGCAAAATGGGGTTCTCTTACTAAGAGAACTCCATTTTTTATTAAAGGCTTAAAAAGGGAAAAATCTTATTTTCAACACATTATATTATTTATACAATCAGAATCAATTTTCCTCTCACAATAATTATGGTGAACTAAAAATGCTCAAAAAGAAAGAGGCTTCCGTTTCCGGTCGCCTCTCTTTTCTTTTCGGATAAACGCTTTTATCCGTAAGTGTACTGACTTTCACAAGCAAATACTAACTATTAATCTTAAATCTATTACTATGAAAAACACATTATATTAACATTTGAATCGCGTAGATTGTTCAACAAAATGAGATTAAAAGAGTGTTAAATATATAGCAAAGGGAGGTCCAATTGTTTTTTAATGCAAGAAAAACGATTAAGTCTGATAAAAGTAAAAGAAACGGAAATACAAAAGATGTATCGTGATTTCACATAATCGTGACATAAGTAAAATACAATATAAATTATACAAAAACACACTACAAAAGAGAAAGGATGCCACCAAGGCACCCTTTCTCATCGCTCATTTGTAACTATAGAGAGTTAGACTCTCCTTAAAAACGCTGTAAAATTAATAAAATAATTTTAGACGCAAAATTAGTTTTGTAGAAAAATTCAAAAGGTTTTCAAAGTTTATCAGTATTGATCTGCCATAATGAACTGGTACGATAATTTATATTGGTTTTAAATGATATTCCTTGTAAATGAATTACTAACCACGGATATCTTATATTCCATTATTCATATTTCAATGACCGAGCGGGTTTACTATAAACAACCTTTATGGTTTGTCCTGCTACAGTCAGAAAAGAAATCAACAACATCAAGACCACAGGAAGCAGAAAGAACCACACTTTCAATTCTGTTCGGAACGGATAATGAGCCAACCATGCATTCATGCTGCCCCATGCCACAGGCAACGCAATCAGAATAGCGATAATAATAGGAATAAAGAAACCTTTACCCAACTGATAAAACAGATTCCAACGAGATGCCCCCAATACTTTCCGGATACCCATCTCCTTGGTACGGACGGCACAAGAGAACATAACCAACACCCATAAACCTAAGCAGGAGATAAAAATAGCCAATCCGGTAAAACCTCCCATCAATACGCCGAAAGCCTCATCCTGACGGTACTGCCGGTCATAGAACTGGTCGAGGAAGAAATAATCAAAACTAGAATCCGCAAAGTAATTATTCCATATTTCTCCTATCTGTGATACTAATTCCGAAGGATCACCCGGTTTCATCACAACCGAAATATAACGCTGAGGAATCCAGTCAATCTTATCTTTATGGAAAAGCATTACCCCTGTATAACCTTTATTCAACGCTTGCTGATGATAATCCTTCACTACCCCGATTACCTGCATGGGCTCTCCTAGCGTTTCAACAGCTATTTCCTCACCAATGGCATCATCATTATCCACATATCCTAACATACGGGCAGCCGTTTCGTTGATAACCAATTTATTCACATCGTCCCCATATTCCTCGGAAAAACCCCGTCCGGCTACCACCTCCAGTCCGTATGCATCTATATAATCAGGGTCACAACTCAGCATCTCGTACAACCGGTTTTGCTTCAACGCATCATGTGCCCGATGATTGGACAGGAACATGGCCACCTCTTCACCCGGTACCGCCCCGGAACAAGTTACTTTCGACGCCAATGGCAATTTCTTGATAGCTCTCCGCATAGACTCCATCTTTGTTTTCATACCCTCAGTAGGTCCGGGAAACTTGATTACCAGAATCTGGTCGGTCTTTACTCCCAAAGACTGCCGACGCATATAGCTGAGTTGTGCAAACACAATTAATGTACTACAAAGCAATATCATGGATGCCGTATATTGCACTATGACCAATATTTTACGTGTATTTTCTCCGGAACGGCTATTTTGGAATTTACCTTTCAGTAAAACAATCGGCTTCTTACGCAACAATGCGCGGGCAGGATAGTAACCGGAAATATAAATACCGACTATAAAAAGCAATAGAACCCCGCCCCCCCAATATTCCGTAAACCATACAGAGAAAGTAATAGTACGTCCTACCAACTGATTGAAGGAAGGAAGTAATAGTTCGATCAATCCTAACGCAATGATAAAAGCGATCAAATTCATTACAAATGCTTCAAATAGAAACTGACCAACAAGCTGTTTCGGGAAAGCTCCCACTACCCTGCGCACTCCTACCTCTTTGGCACGCTCCATAGAACGGGCAACTGTCAGATTTATATAATTGATCCAAGCGATAATCAAAATAGCAATAGCTCCGAAAATCAATGCGATGATGGCCGAATGGTTCCCTTTCAACTCGGCCTCATAACCTAATTGAGGATTGAGATGAATCTTCTCCAATGGCTCCAACCGCACCCCCCAAGTCTTGTTTTTCAATGCCTCTTCAGTTTTATACTTCTCGGCCAATTGAGGAAAAGCACGTTCTATCTCTTCTTTGCGCTCGGGCGAATCCAGCAATACATATGTATAGGCTTCATGTTTGTACCAATACTCCTGTACCCATTTAGGTAAGGTGGCATATGATAAAAGAAAATTATAATGTATATGCGAATTAGAAGGCATTTCTTTCATGATTCCAGTTACCTCACAAGACACCTTCCCCATATTGCTGTTAAAAATAAGTATCTTCCCGACAGGGTCTTCATCTCTGAAATATTTGCGGGCAATCCGTTCCGTAATCACTACCTGACATGGCATGGAAAGACAAGAAGCGCGGTCACCTTTCAACAATTCAAAATCAAACAAACGGAAAAAGCCAGGATCAGCGTATGCTATCCCATTCTCGCGCAGACATAATTCGCCATATTTTACCAATTGCTCCGGTTGGATAATACATCCTACACGAGTATAATCCTCAATTCCCGCCAGATTTTCCTGCATGGCCGAACCATATCCGAATGAACTGGTCGCCCAATCATCCGTCAGAACTTCCCCCTCATGAAAAGTACTTTGCACACGATAAATCCGTTCACTCTTACTATGCATTTTGTCAAAACTAAATTCAAAAGCAACGTAAGTAAATATCAATAAAGCTGATGCCATGCCTACAGCCAAGCCAAAGATATTGATGAAGCTGAAACCTTTCCTCTTCATCAGATTACGCCAAACGCTATTCCAATAATTTTGTATAATCATAAAATTTCAATTTTGCTGTCAGATTCCATAGGGCGGTTACGATTCTCGGCAATAATTTTACCATCCAGCAAACGGATTATACGATGTGCATAAGCAGCATCACGCTGTGAATGGGTAACAATGATGATGGTGGTCCCCTGTTTGTTCAGTGTACTAAGCAGTTCCATAACCTCCACCCCATTGGTAGAGTCCAAATTACCTGTCGGCTCATCCGCCAGCAAAAGCCTGGCATTGGTAACTACGGCACGGGCTATGGCCACACGTTGCTGCTGTCCACCTGATAACTGTTGTGGCAGATGATTGGCGCGATGCAGCATATTCACTTTTTCAAGCACTTCTTTTACCCGCCTGTTACGTTCTGTCGGCTTTATATTAAGATACACCAATGGGAGTTCAACATTCTCATATACAGTCAGTTCATCAATCAAATTAAAGCTTTGGAAGATGAAACCGATATTTCCTTTTCGGAGAGCGGTCAGTTGGTTTTCATTCATTTTATCCACTCGCTTTCCTTCAAAGAGATAGGAGCCCGAAGTAGGGGTATCTAATGTTCCAAGTATATTCAACAAGGTAGATTTTCCACAACCGGACGGCCCCATGATAGCGACAAATTCTCCCTTTTCAATTTCGAAAGTTACTTCATTCAATGCTTTGGTCTGCACTTCCTCGGTGCTGAACAACATAGAGAGGTTTTCTACTTTAATCATTCTTACGTGTGTTTTTTATTCGTTTAAAATCAGTTTCTCATTATCTCCAAACAGCTCGTAACCGGAAATAATAACTTTCTCACCGGAAGCCAGCCCGTCAGTCACTTCATAAAACTGAGGATTCTGCCTGCCAATCTTGATAGGACGTCTGACGGCAAATTTACCACTTTCATCCACAACATATATCCATCGTCCTCCGGTAATTTGAAAAAAACCTCCCCGAGGAATCAGAACAGCTTTGACAGGATCCCCCAACTGAAGATTGATATGATAAGTTTGTCCCGCCCGAATGTTTTCGGGACGCCCTGTCGTGAAACGGAAATCTGTACGAAACTGCCCGTCTTTCACTTCAGGATACACTTTGGTTACTTCCAACTTATAATTTTCTCCATCACGGGTAAAGTCAGCGGGAAGCTCTTGGACGACACGCTCCACATAATGCTCGTCAATTAATGCCTGTACCTTCAGATCAGCAGTAATAATCTGACCGATATGTTCCCCGGCAGAAATGGATTGCCCGATTTGTGCTTCAAGATTACCCACTTGCCCGTCTATAGGAGCTTTCACTTTCAGGTTTTCAAGACGTTCTCGTACCAATGCCAAACTTCGTTTCATATTCATTATATTCTCGTCCAAACTGCTTATCTGAGTCAAACGAAACAAACTATCTTGACGGATCCGCTCATCCAATACCGACAATTGTTCTTTTACCGCTTCATATTCCTCCGTAGCTTGGAGATAGTCCTCCCTCGCTATCAATTGCCCCTCCATCAGCCGCTTGTATTGTCCGTAACGACGTTTCTTTATAATGAATTCTTTCTGAATACCGATACGATCCTGCTTCAGACTCAACCGTTCCTGCTCCATACTTATACGAGTATTACGCAACTCGTTTTCCTGATAAGCCAGATCTGCTTCACTTTGCATGATACCGATATTCAGCAGAGGATTACTCAGGCGCAGAATCACATCCCCTTTCTTTACCATCGCTCCTTCTTCATGAAGGCGTTCCTCCACTCTTCCGCCTTCTATAGCATCGAGGTAAATCATGCGGCTGGGAAGTACTTGTCCAATCACACGGACATAATCATTAAACTCATTTTCTGTAACTGTAGCGATAGTGATACGGCTCTTGTCAATGGTCATGGAAGAACCGGTATCACGAAAAATAAAATAAAAAACGAATACCAATATGAATAATACTCCCGCACCTCCATAAATCCGCCTGGGAGTGAAACGCTTTTTACGTTCAATTAGTGTGTCCATATTTTTTAATGGTTAATAAAACTTCCTGTCCGATAATACATAGTTAGTCGCGATGTCAGTTCGTACTGCAAACGCACTCTTATTTTTTCCGCTTTAGCGACAAGCAGGCGATTTCGTGCTTCCATCAACTGAAACACGGAAACAAGCCCTTCCTCCCACTTCCGTTCCGTTTCTTTCAGCACTTGCGTTTCTGCTTTTACCTGCAGGGAAGCCTGTCGATGCTCTTCCCATCCCGAATGTAATGAAAGTACAATTCGTTCCGTTTCATTACGTAAATGTAACTTCTCTTCCTCTATGCTGTTCCGCACCCGTTGCAAGTTTAATTTCTTCTTCCTTATTCCGGCATTCCGATCTAATCCGCTAAGAATAGGGAATGAAATACCTACTCCTATATATTTATTCCAATGGTCACGCAATTGATGTAACGAGAACAAGGAATTATAAAAATCAGATCCCCATGAGAAACGGGCGAAGATAGTCGGGCTGAACTGTCCAAGGGTCACAGCATACTCCTTACGGGCAGCGCGTTCCCACATTTCCATCCGTTTATAATCCGGCAGTACGTGTACGGACCGTAAATAGACTTCTTCTACCTCTACTTGAGGCATTAACAAGAGCGTATCCTCACTGACTGATAAAGAAACAGACAAAACATCGCCCTCTTTCATACCCAGTATTTCCTTTAAATAAAGAAAGGACATCTGACGATTTTTTTCATACATACGCTCTCTGAACACATCTCCTTGATGACGCGCTTTTACTTCCTGCAAGTCCGAAAGCGATTTCAACCCCAGTTCTACAAAAGCTTCCGTCTGTTTCAGATAACGTTCTCCCAAACGAAGCTGTTCAGCTGCCAGTTCTGAAAGCTTTTTATCCAATACCGCTTTATAATAAGCCTCAGCTACCCGATAAGCCAAATCATTTTTCTTTGCCAGATGATCCCACTCCTTCTCTTTTTTAGTCCAATGCGTATATCGCAAACGATTGATCCGGGCAAATCCTTCGAATAAAGAAAGAGTTATATCCATTCCTATAGTTCCTTGATTATATGAATCGGCTGTATATCCATTAGTATCCGGATCGACAGAACGTCCGATATGCCTGCCCACTTCCGCCTGTACTGAAACATAAGGAAGAAATTTACCCATAGCAGCCACATAGTCTGTTCGTGCTTCCTTTACGTCTATTTGGACATTCTTGAAACCAGGATTATGTTTCCAAGCATAACGTATGCAATCGTCCAGTGTACTTTGCCCACATACAGGCAAAGACAGACCGGACAACAAACACACAATTATCAAGTTATTTCTCATTGCATTTTAATTTAAACACAGAATAGGAAGCAAACGATATGCCAAGAAGATCAGAACATTAATAATCAACCAGTTACAAAATAAAATATAAATTAGCTGTCCAAATTTTAGACGGTATAACGTCCAAATTATAAACACTATAAAACCAGAACGAACCAAGGAAGATATTGGAACGCTGACAACACGGACTGAAGACACATTCCAATGTCAAGTCACCGTTATGATAAATAAAAGCATTACAGAAAATAATAAAAAACGTCCAATAATTGGACGCCTCATTTGCAGAAACAATCAAAAGCAGATACCTTTAGCCTCTGAAAGCAAAAATGAGATGGAAAAAGGAACGATTTTAATAGTAGATGATAATAAAGGAGTATTGGCCTCACTGGAATTATTACTGGAAACGGAGTTCAGCGAAATAAAGACAGCCCATCATCCGAATCAAATCATATCTATCATAAATACCTCTCCGATAGATGTGATTATTCTTGATATGAATTTCTCGGCAGGAATCAATAACGGCAACGAAGGGTTATATTGGCTGAAACGAATCCGTGAGATAGCTCCTGCACTACCCGTAGTCATGCTTACAGCATACGGGGATGTAGAACTGGCAGTAAAGGCTTTAAAGAATGATGCAACTGATTTTTTGTTGAAACCTTGGGATAACCGGACCTTAGTGCGCAAAATAAAAGATGCTTTTGGAAGCGGTAAGAAAAGGAAAAACAGAATCCCCGATAGAAACAAATCACCGATGATTGTGGGAACATCCCCTGCCATGCAGCAGTTAATGAAGATAGTAGTGAAAGTGGCACGCACAGATGCCAATATATTGATTACCGGAGAAAACGGAACAGGAAAAGAAATGCTGGCACAGGAAATACACCGGCTTTCCACACGAAAGGAACATTCTATGGTAACGGTAGATATGGGAGCAATCAGTGAATCTTTATTCGAAAGTGAACTGTTCGGGCATGAGCGCGGTTCTTTTACCGATGCCTACGAGAGCCGGCCGGGAAAGTTTGAAGCGGCATCCGGCAGTTCCCTGTTTATGGATGAAATAGGAAATCTCCCTTTAGCCATGCAGGCAAAGTTGCTCACCGTATTACAAAACCGAAAAATTACACGCATCGGCAGTAATAAAGTAATCCCAGTGGATATCCGGCTGCTTTCAGCTACCAACAAGAATATTCAGGATATGGTGGATTCCGGGACTTTCCGTGAGGATTTATTGTACAGACTGAATACTATTCATCTGGAAATCCCGCCTTTACGCGAACGGAGGGAAGATATACATTTGTTCATTAATTATTTTATGCAGCGCTATGCTGCTAAATACGAAAAAAAAGAAATCTTCCTGCATGAACATGCTTTAGAGAAATTATGTTCTTATCATTGGCCGGGAAATATCCGGGAATTGCAACATACCATCGAGAAAGCAGTTATTTTATGTGAAGGAGATGTAATCCGTTCCAAAGACATTTTCGTAAAACAAACCTGGAGTCCACAATTCTCCACTACCGTTCCTAATCTGGAAGAAGTAGAACGCCAGGCCATAGAAACAGCCATCCGTCAAAACGATGGAAATCTGACAGCAACAGCCGAACAGTTAGGCATCAGCCGCCAGACACTTTACAATAAAATAAAACGCTTTAAGCTCTGATGATCATGGTATTCAGCAAACATCTATATATGGTTATCCTAAGCTACATCTTATTAATAATTGCTGTAGCCGGAGCTGGTATCGCACTTATTATTACACATACCGCCCTTATTCTAGGCTGTCTTTTCTTGATTATTTCACTTTTTTTTATCAGAGCTTTGGTAAAACAATTGAATAAATTCAATGCCAAAATAAGAATATTCTTGGATGCGATGGAAGATAAAGAGAGCATGATACTGTTCAACGAGCAATCGGCAGATAAAGAAATGAATGCACTTAGCCATTCACTAAACCGAATCAATGAATTGCTTGCCACAACGAAATCGCAAAGCCGGGTACAAGAGAACTTTTATCACTCTTTACTGGAAGAAGTACCAAATGGAGTGCTAGCGTGGAACTCCGAAAAAAGAGTTCTGTTTGTAAATGGTGCAGCCTTACGTTTGCTGGGAGTTGAGTCAATCATATTCCTCCGCCAATTGGAAGAGCAATATCCGATCTTGAAAGATTTCATAACCCATGGAAATGTGGAAAATTCCTTTCTTTTACAATCTAACTCAAAAAAACAACTGTCACTATCCATGAACCGGATGAAACTAAATTCAGAAACGATTACCCTGTTGGCTATCAAAGATATCAGTAATGAACTGAACGAGAAAGAAAGTGAGTCATGGAACAAACTTACCCGGGTGCTTACTCATGAAATTATGAATACCATTGCTCCTATTGTTTCTCTGTCTCAAACACTTTCATTGCGCCCCGGTACGGACGAGAAAGTAATACGAGGACTTGGAGTGATTCGTGAACAAAGCGAAAGACTGATGGAATTCACAGAATCATATCGACGCTTATCGTATATGCCGGAACCGAAAAAGAAGCGATTCTCACTGACCAATTCATTGCACAATCTAGGTCTGTTACTACAATCTGATTTTGAAAATGCTCATATCCATTTCATTCTGCGTAGCACCCCCTCTGATATATATATTGAGGGCGATGAGAAGCAACTCTCTCAAGTTTTTTTAAATCTGCTGAAAAACAGTATGCAATCATTGGAAGGAAAAACAGACGGACAAATAGAAGTAACACTGGAAGTAACAAACAAACTTTATATAAGACTACTTGACAATGGACGGGGAATCCCTATGGAATTGCAAGAAAAAATATTCGTTCCTTTCTTTACCACAAAAACAGAAGGAACTGGTATCGGGCTTAGTCTGTGCCGGCAGATTATAAAAAAACATGGGGGCAATTTCTATTTACAGGAAAGCAGACAAGGAAAAACTATATTTGTTATAGAATGGCCCGTAGCTTCTTTTATTTTGAAATAACAAAGTTCATTACAGGATCACTCTGATTAACACAGGTTATTCTTAAAAGTAAGGCGGAAATATAAAATAATAACCACTTATCTATAAACCAGCGTTAACCTGAGTAATCCGTAATGAAACATTTTTTTATTTCTTTATCCTCAGTTCATAAAGGTCATTCCTGCGGTCACGCAAATTGCGCACACTGCCATACGTATGCAATTCATTCAACAGATTCAGATCAACATCCGAAACTAAAATCATTTCGGTATTCGGAGTCGCCTCGGCCCGTTTGCCATCAGTTGGGAAAGCGAAATCACACGGAGTAAACACTCCAGACTGTGCATACTGAATATCCATATTGTGCACACGCGGCAAATTTCCCACACTACCGGCTATAACGACAAAACATTCATTCTCGATTGCCCGTGCCTGAGCACAAACACGTACACGGGAATAGCCGTTCTGAGTATCGGTGAGGAATGGAACAAACAGAATCTGCATTCCCTGATCGGCCATGATACGAGAAAGCTCGGGAAATTCCACATCATAACAAATCAAGATACCAATTTTAGCACAATCCGTATCAAAAGTCTGCACCATCTTACCGCCCGAGAGGCCCCAACTCTTTATCTCATCGGGAGTGACATGTACCTTTTCATACATTTCGTATGAACCGTCACGCCGTACTAAAAAACCAACATTATAAAGCCCTCCGTCCTCTTTTACGTATGGCATACTACCCGTAATGATATTAATATTATAACTGATAGCCAAATTGATAAAACGGTCGCGAACCTCTTCGGTATATTGTGCCAAACCACGAATGCTCTGGGCTTCTCCCAAATGATTGAACTTGGCCATCAACGGCGCATTGAAATATTCCGGAAAAAGAACAAAATCACTCTTATAATCGGAAACGGCATCTACGAAAAACTCAACCTGCTCAAATACATCATCCAATGTTTTATAAGGGCGCATCTGCCATTGCACTAACCCTACACGTACAGTGGTTTTCTTATCCACATAATCCTGCGTAGGCTCCTGATAATAAATATTATCCCATTGCAACAAAGTGGCACAATGCTTGGATTCTTCGTCATTGGGAAGATAATTCTTCATGACACGACGCACATGAAAATCATTGGAAAGCTGAAATGTCAATACCGGATCATAAATCTCACGGGAACGCACCTTATCCAAATATTCCTTAGGACGCATCGTATCCGCATACTTATAATAATTAGGAATACGACCACCGAACATGATCGCTTTCAGATTCAGTTTCTCGCATAATTCTTTCCGGTACTCATACATACGGCGTGCCAGACGCAAACCGCGATAATCCGGATGGATAAACACCTCGATACCATACAAAATATTCCCTTCCGGATTATGCGTACAGAAAGTTTCATTACCAGTTACTTTGGCATAGGTATGATCTCCCTTTACCATATCATAGTCTACAATAATAGAAAGAGCACATCCCACTATCTTATCGTCTACCACCGTTACTACTTGTCCTTCCGGAAAAATCCGGATAAGCGTTTCTATTTGCTCGTGTGTCCAAAACACATCCTTATCCGCATACACCCGCTTGAATGATTGTGATAATTGGATGTAATCTTCGATCTGTAAATTCCGGACCTCTACTTTATTAATTTTATGCATCGGTTCCATAATGATTCTCTTATTTATATTTTAAAACAGCGGTGCAAAGGTAGGACAAATTATAAAACGATGTTCTCCCAAACAGAAAAAGATAAAGAGAATATCACTCAGTATGAAAGAAAATATCTATGAACTTTTCATAGGATTTTCAGAAAACTTTTTGTTATCTTTGGAAAGTTAACCAAATAACAAACAAAAAACAACCAATTTTGCTATGAATAAAGAATTAATAATGAACCCCAACCAATTGGTGGCATTTCTAGAAAAACCTTGTGCAGAGTTTACCAAAGAAGACATAAAACGATACATTCAACAGAATGGCATCCGTATGGTCAACTTTATGTATCCCGCCGGAGACGGACGACTGAAGACATTGAATTTCGTTATCAACAACCAAGCATATCTAGATGCTATCTTGACTTGTGGAGAACGTGTGGACGGTTCCAGCCTGTTTCCATTCATTGAGGCGGGCAGCAGTGATCTGTATGTAATTCCCCGATTCCGGACGGCTTTTTTGGACCCGTTTGCCGAGATACCTACACTTTCCATGCTTTGCTCTTTCTTTAACAAGGATGGAGAGCCATTGGAAAGTTCCCCCGAACATACCTTACACAAAGCATGCAAGGCATTCAATGAAGTAACCGGCATGGAATTTCAGGCTATGGGGGAATTAGAGTACTATGTAATTGCTCCGGATACAAATATGTTCGAGGCTACAGATCAGAAAGGCTATCATGAATCAGCACCATATGCCAAGTTCAATGATTTCCGTACCCAGTGCATGGCCTACATTGCACAAGCAGGCGGACAAATAAAATATGGACATTCCGAAGTAGGTAATTTTACCTTGAATGGCATGATATATGAACAGAATGAAATAGAATTCCTGCCTGTCAATGCCGAAGATGCGGCAGACCAATTGATGATCGCCAAATGGATTATACGTAATCTGGCCTATAAACATGGTTATAACATTACTTTCGCACCTAAAATAACTACAGGAAAAGCTGGTTCCGGATTGCATATCCACATGCGTATCATGAAAGATGGACAAAACCAGATGTTGAAAGAAGGTGTTTTATCAGAAACAGCACGCAAAGCTATTGCTGGCATGATGGAACTTGCTCCATCCATCACCGCATTCGGTAATACCAATCCTACTTCTTATTTCCGCCTGGTTCCCCATCAGGAAGCGCCAACTAATATTTGCTGGGGTGACCGCAACCGTTCAGTATTGGTACGCGTACCTCTAGGATGGGCAGCTAAAACAGACATGTGCATGACTGCCAATCCACTGGAAACAGAAAGCCATTATGATACCACACAAAAACAGACAGTGGAAATGCGGTCACCGGACGGTTCGGCCGATCTCTACCAACTGATAGCAGGATTAGCTGTAGCCTGTCGCCATGGATTTGAAATAGAAAATGCACTGGACATTGCAGAAAAAACTTACGTAAACGTCAATATCCATCAGAAAGAAAATGCAGACAAACTGAAGGCATTAGCCCAGCTTCCCGATAGCTGTGCAGCTTCCGCAACCTGTTTGCAACAACAGCGCGAAATATTCCAAAAACATAATGTGTTCAGCCCCACTATGATTGATGGAATCATCAGCAAATTAACCAGTTATAACGATCTGACCTTACGTAACGACTTAAAAGATAATCCGGAAGGGATGTTGGCATTGGTCAATAAATATTTCCATTGCGGATAATTTGACTAAAACAGCGGGAGGAGGGTATATCAATATTTTGATTTGACCTTCTTCCGTTTTCTAACATTTACACCATGATAAATAAAAAAGATCAATGTACTTCTACACTGATCTTTTCTCTTGAGCGGAAAACGAGACTCGAACTCGCGACCCTAACCTTGGCAAGGTTATGCTCTACCAACTGAGCTATTTCCGCGATTGCGGATGCAAAGGTAGATATTTTCCTTAAACCTGCAAACATTCCGCAGACTTTTTTCACACAGAAAAGTGTACATTTTCGCCAGGCATACAAGCAGACTTTTGATTATCAACTCATTCGCCCACGATAATCTTCATAAGAAAATTGCTTGAAAACTTCAGCTTTTCCTTCTTTTGTCCACATTGCAATGGCCGGATGGTGAATTCCATTGAACATATTCGTCTTTACAGTGGTGTAATGTATCATGTCCTCAAAGACGATTCTCTCCCCTATCTGCAGCTCATGGTCGAAACTCCACAGTCCCATATAGTCGCCGCTCAAGCAGGAGTTTCCTCCAAGGCGATAGACGTAAGGGCCCGCATCGCCCATCTCCGCTCCACGCACTGCAGGCTGATAGGGCATCTCCAGACAATCCGGCATGTGGCACGTAAAGCTAACGTTGAGAATGGCGGTACGAATGCCGCGATTTTCCACGATGTCCACTATCTCCGAGCTCAGCACACCGGTCTGCCAAGTAAAAGCGGAACCGGGCTCAAGAATGATTTGAAGATGTGGATAGCGCCCCTTCAAGCCCTGCAACAGACGGACAAGATGCTCTACATCATAATCCTTACGCGTCATCAGATGCCCGCCTCCTAAATTCAACCACTTAATCTGTGAGAACCAGCGGGAGAATTTTCCTTCCAAGTGCTCCAATGTGTGTTCCAGCTCGTAGGAAGAAGACTCGCAGTGACAATGACAGTGAAAACCTTCAATACCCGCCGGAAGTTCTTCGGGAAGCTGGTCGGCCATTACACCGAAGCGGGTACCGGGTGCGCAGGGATTATAAAGCTCCGTTTCCACCTCAGAGTATTCAGGATTGATACGGATACCGCAGGAAATGCCGCTTCCCTCCGCCACCACTACCGGATAAAAGCGGTGGAACTGCGAAAGCGAATTGAAAGTAATATGGCTGCTGCACCGCATTATCTCCGGAAAATCGGCCTCGGTATAGGCAGGCGAGTACGTATGTGCCTTACTTCCGAACTCCTCCAATGCCAGACGGGCTTCGTAGACAGAACTTGCCGTAGAGTGGTCTATATACTCCCTGAAAATGGGAAAGGAACGCCACATGGCAAATGATTTGAAAGCGAGGATTATCTCCACACCTGCGCGGTCGGCCACACTTTTTATCAGTGCGAGGTTCTTTCTCAGCAATCCTTCTTCCATAATATAGCAGGGAGAAGGGAAAAGGGAAAAGTCTTTATTTGTCATTTTATATATATTTTTTTTACCATTTATGATTCCATCCTAATAAACACGCCACAAGGGGTTGACAAGCCCTCTCCAACGATTTAGTAAATCTTCTCCGAAGTTTTACTAAATCGTCCTCCTCATTTTAGTAATTCTCCGGGGAATATTTAGTAAAACAGATGCCGCCCTTCTGCAAAGTCATTCTTTTGTAAACAATATTCATCACCCTATAACTTTGAAACGCGCGAAGCGCAGCAAAAGTTGTTTGTCTCCCGCATTCTTGAAGCGGATGGTGGCTTTCGCATTGTCTCCTTCGCCCTCCACTTTCAAAACTTCACCCAGGCCGAAACGTTCGTGCTCTATCAGTTGTCCCTGCTGTACACGGTTGGCAGACGCGCCGGCAGAAGGCGATGTACTTGCCGTATTTGCAGAAGGCGCCACCCGTTTCAGGTTACGTGGAACGGTCGGCGCAATAATCTGCTGCTTCGGCCGTACAGACACACGCTCTTTTCCTCCATACGGAGCATCTTCCTTATCAGGCGCAAAGCCTCTGGCGTTCTCCCTGCGGAAAACGGCAGCTTCCTCCTCTACCCTGCGGAACATTCCCGCATCCTGAGGCAGGCGCAGGAACCGTACGTCTATATCCTTCAGAAAACGGCTGGGACTGCCAAACTCCATCTTGCCGTACCGGAAACGCGTCTTTGCATACGATAGGAAACAGTGTTCTTCGGCACGTGTGATGGCTACATAGAACAGCCGCCGTTCTTCCTCCAATGCCCGGGGAGAGTCACCCACCATGCTGCTGGGAAAAAGATTCTCCTCCATCCCCACTACAAACACATTCTTGAACTCCAATCCCTTGGCCGAATGTACAGTCATCAGGGTTATCTTCTCATCGTCCCCATCCTTATCCGAATCCTGGTCGGTAAGAAGGGAAACTTCCGAAAGGAAGTCACCCAACAACACGTTAGGGTTTCCTTCCTCCTGCCGTTGGGCGCAAAAATCACTCATACCGTTCACCAGCTCCTCTATATTCTCCTTACGGCTCAGATTCTCGGGAGAGCTGTCTTGACACACATCATTGATGATGCCCGATTGGCGAATAATGTCAGCACCAATCTCGTAGGCATTCTTCTCCGCAACATCTGTGATAAAGGCAGATATAAGTTCGCGGAATGCCTGCAACTTTCCCACCGTACCTTTATTGAAGTTCAAGCCATACGCCAACGGCTCACAAAGCACGGTCCACAAACTGACATTGTGCCCGGTGGCGGCAGCAATGATTTTTCCCACTGTCGTATCTCCGATACCCCGTGCAGGATAATTGATAATACGTTTGAAAGCCTCTTCATCATTGGGATTCACTATCAGACGGAAGTAAGCGATAACATCTTTGATTTCCTTGCGTTGATAGAACGACAAACCTCCGTAAATACGGTAAGGCATACTGCGTTTGCGCATGGCTTCCTCAAAAATACGGCTCTGCGCATTGGTACGGTAGAGTATCGCAAAATCAGAGTAGGCATAGCGCTTTTCACGCCGCAGTTCAGCTATCTTATTCACCACAATATCCCCTTCTTCCACGTCACTGTATGCCTGGTACACACCGATGGCCTCTCCCTTCTCCTTTTCCGAGAACACTTCCTTGCGTATCTGCCACTGGTTCTTTTCTATCAGGCTGTTGGCCGCGCGGACAATGGTCTGGGTGGAACGGTAATTCTGCTCCAGCTTGAAGACCTTCGTATCGGGATATACTTTCGTAAAGTAGAGAATATTGTCAATATCAGCACCACGGAAGGAGTAGATACTCTGTGCATCATCCCCCACCACACAGACATGCTGATGGTTCTTGGCAAGTTGCAGCACAATGCTGTGCTGTGCAAAATTGGTATCCTGATACTCATCTACCAGAATGTAACGGAACTGGTCCTGATAACGCGCCAACACCTCGGGGTGGTCCCGGAACAGCAGGAATGTGTAGAACAGCAAATCGTCGAAGTCCATCGCATCTGCCTGCCGGCAACGCTCCCAATATCTCTGGTAGATGTCGCGAAGCGCCGGAACCTTGGCTGCACGGTCTCCTTCGTAAGCCTCCTTGTTGTTGGCATAGCCTGCCGGAGAAACCAGATGATTCTTGGCATTCGAGATACGCGCCTGCACCATCCCCGGCTTGTACACTTTCTCATCCAGCCCCATTTCCTTGATAATGGAACGTATCAAGCTTTTACTGTCTGCCGTATCGTAAATGGTAAACTGCGAAGTGAAGCCGATATGCCCGGCCTCGACATGCAGAATGCGCAGGAACATGGAGTGAAAGGTTCCCATCCACAGATGGCGCGCCCTCTCCGGCCCCACCTGACGGGCTATACGCTCCTTCATTTCGCGCGCCGCCTTGTTGGTAAAGGTCAATGCCAGAATGTTCCAAGGCTGGTAGCCATTCTCCAGCAGATAAGCAATCTTGTAGGTCAGCACGCGCGTCTTTCCCGAACCGGCACCGGCTATCACCAGTGACGGACCGTCATTGTATAACACCGCGTTCCGTTGTCCTTCGTTCAGTTCCTCTATATAATCGGGCATATCCGTATAATCTTAAAATGATGATATTTTTTCTTCCTTTGTTTTTACGGAGGCAAAGATAAAAAAAGCTTCGGAGACGTACGAACATTTCTATAGGTTATAGTGTTTATATAGTAAAGTTCCAAAATTAAATAATTGAAACTTATGAATACAATATTAACGATTTTAATGATAACAGTTATGACTTACGAAATGCCAAAACTTCCCTACACCAACAATGCACTGGAACCTGTAATCAGTCAGCAAACCATAGATTACCACTACGGTAAACATCTGCAAACCTACGTGAACAACCTCAACAACCTCGTTCCGGGAACGGAATTTGAAGGCAAAGACCTGGTAACCATTGTTGCCACAGCACCGGACGGTGCCATCTTCAACAATGCAGGACAAGTGTTGAACCACACATTATACTTCTTACAGTTTGCTCCGAAGCCTGCCCACAGCGAGCCTACCGGCAAGCTGGCAGAAGCCATCAAACGCGACTTCGGCAGCTTTGAGAATTTCAAGAAGGAATTCAACGCGGCAGCTGTCGGCTTGTTCGGCTCCGGATGGGCTTGGTTGTCTGCCGACAAGAACGGCAAACTCCACATCACCAAAGAAGCCAACGGTAGCAATCCGGTACGCGCCGGTCTTGTTCCGCTACTCGGATTCGACGTGTGGGAACATGCCTACTATCTTGATTACCAGAACCGCCGTGCCGACCATGTGAACGAACTGTGGAGCATCATCGACTGGGATGTAGTAGGTAAAAGACTGAAATAAGCAACAAGGTCCCACTAAACATGTTAATGACGCATTCTTGAGCAACTAAGGTTCAAGAATGCGTTTTCTTGTTTAAAATAGCCATCTAACATATTTTAAAGAAATTCTTTGGCTTCTACCATAAGTATTCATTAACTTTGCTAAACTTAAAAGTTAAACAAAAGAAATGAAACTCATCGTAGTAACAGCACCCACATTTTTTGTGGAAGAAGACAAGATTATCACGGCACTATTCGAAGAGGGGCTGGATATTCTACATCTGAGGAAGCCGGAAACTCCCGCCATGTATTCAGAACGGCTTTTAACGCTGATACCCGCAAAATACCATAAGCGCATCATTACCCATGAGCACTTCTACCTGCAGGAAGAGTTCAGCCTGATGGGGATTCATCTAAACACCCGCAATCCCAAAGAGCCCCATGACTATTCGGGTCACATCAGTTGCACCTGCCATTCACTGGACGAAGTGCAGAACAAGAAGCATTTCTATGACTATCTGTTCCTAAGCCCGATATATAATTGCATCACAAAGTCCGGAGTCACGTCCGGCTTCACAGCCGAAGAGTTGCGGCAAGCAGGAAAAAGTAAGGTCATAGACAGTAGAGTCATGGCTTTGGGAGGCATTACTCCCGACAACATACTGGAGATTAAGGATTACGGATTCGGTGGTGCCGTTGTAATGGGTGACTTATGGAATAAATTCAATGCCTGCACCGACCGCGATTATCTGGAAGTAATCCGCCACTTCAAGAAGTTGAAGAAAATGGCTGATTGAGCCTTCTTGGACTGGCAAATCAAAATTTACCGTACTCTTTGTATTCAATACCGGCAGGCAACGTGAAATAGAAGGTGGAGCCTTCCCCTTTCTTAGACTCCACACCGATACCTCCCCCATAGTGCTCCACAATAGATTTGGTGATGGAAAGCCCCAACCCCGTACCTTTGATATTGTAGTTCATCTTCACAAACCGTTCAAAGATGGCATGTCTTCCCACTTCATCGATACCACAGCCTGTATCTGCCACATAAAAATAGAAGTTATGGTTGCTCAATCTCCTGCAACCGATTTTCACACTGCCCATCTCCGTAAACTTCAAGGCGTTCCTCACCAAGTTACCTATGACTTGGGCAAAACGCACGCGGTCTACCACCAAACGGCATTGAGGCAGCCGTTCTACAAACTCCACCTGAATGCCCGTGGGATGCGAGCGCATATTCTCCGTCGTACAGACTTCATCAATCAGCGCGTTTACATCCACTTCTCCATCGTTATATTCCAGAGTATTTGCCTCAATCTTCGAATAGTCCAGCAAGTCATTGACCAGTTGCAGCAGCGAGTCCTTGTTATCATTAATCTCCTTCAGAAAAGCCATACGGGTTTCTCTGTCCAAATTATCCATTTCGGCAAGCATAGTTGTAAAGCCTACAATGGCATTCAAAGGAGTACGAATTTCGTGAGTCATATTAGCGATGAAAGCATTCTTCAGCTGGTTGGATTCTTCGGCAACCTCATTGATGCGCTGCAACGTCTTCAACCTTTTGCTCTTGCTGATGGAAATGATTATCATGATGACCAAAAGCAGAATGACAATTATCCCAAAACTATATACCAATGCTTCATTATTCTGATAGAAGTCATTCGTCCAAACATCGTATGCTGCCGTAATTGTCAATATCATCGTTTTTTGCTTGCTTATTGGAAACTATAAAATTATGGGAAGCAAATATACTAAAGAAAATACAAATAAATTAATAGAAACTACAGTTTTTTCCAACAAAATAGGCCGCATGCCATTACCAAGTAAAGCATGCAGCCCATAAATGTCATTATTCAGTATTATTGAAATCAGCCTTCAATGGCAGCCTGCGCCGCAGCCAGACGTGCAATAGGCACACGGAACGGAGAACAGCTGACATAATTCAAGCCAACTTTGTGGCAGAACTTCACAGAAGAAGGCTCACCGCCATGTTCGCCGCAGATACCGCACTTCAAATCCGGACGGATAGCACGTCCCTTTTCAGTAGCCATGCGCACCAACTGTCCTACACCATTCTGGTCGAGTACCTGGAACGGGTCTACTTTCAGAATCTTCTTCTCCAGATAAATCGGGAGGAAGGAAGCGATATCGTCGCGTGAATAACCAAATGTCATCTGAGTCAAGTCGTTCGTACCGAATGAGAAGAACTCGGCAGAGGAAGCAATGCGGTCGGCAGTCAAGGCGGCACGCGGAATCTCAATCATTGTACCTACCTTGAAGTCGATGCTGTCACCCACTTCTTCAAACAACTGGGCAGCCTCAGCACGAATCACTTCTTCCTGCTGCTTGAACTCATACAAGATACCGGTCAGAGGCACCATGATTTCAGGATGGGTTTCAACACCTTCCTTCTTCAATTCCAAAGCAGCACCCAGGATGGCACGCGTCTGCATCTGTGTAATTTCAGGATATGTATTTCCCAAACGGCAACCACGATGACCCAACATCGGATTATGCTCACAAAGTGCCTCAACACGTTGCTGGATATACTGGAGGCTCACGCCCATCGTATCTGCCATTTCCTGCTGTCCCTTCAGGTCATGGGGAACAAACTCATGCAAAGGAGGATCAAGCAGACGCACCGTCACCGGACAGCCTTCCATTGCCTTGAAAATTCCCTTGAAGTCAGCTTGCTGGTAGGGAAGAATCTTAGCCAAAGCCTTGCGGCGCCCTTCTGCATTTTCTGCCAGAATCATCTCGCGCATGGCTTTAATCTTCTCGCCTTCAAAGAACATGTGTTCCGTACGGCAAAGACCGATACCCACAGCGCCAAAATTACGTGCTACTGCGGCATCATGAGGAGTATCCGCATTGGTACGAACCTGCAGCTTCGTATATTTGTCTGCCAAATCCATCAGTTCCGCAAAGTCACCGGACAGCTCAGCCGCTTTTGTCTCCACCTTGTCTTTATATACTTCACCGGTGCTTCCGTTCAAGGAGATATAGTCACCTTCTTTCAACAGTACACCATCCACTTCCACTGTACGCGCCTTGTAGTCGATGTTCAAGGCACCTGCACCGGACACACAGCACTTACCCATACCACGGGCAACCACTGCCGCATGCGAAGTCATACCACCGCGGGCAGTCAGGATACCTTCGGCAACTGCCATACCTGCCAAATCTTCCGGAGAAGTCTCGATACGTACCATCACCACACGCTTGCCGGCAGCATGCCATTCGGCAGCATCATCGGCAAAGAATACGATTTGTCCCGTAGCGGCACCCGGAGAAGCGGGAAGACCACGGGTCAATACCTTGGCTTGCTTCAGCGCTGTCTTGTCAAATACCGGGTGGAGCAATTCGTCCAACTTATTGGGCTCGCAACGCATCAATGCGGTTTTTTCGTCAATCATACCTTGATGCAGCAAATCTACGGCAATCTTCACCATAGCGGCACCGGTACGCTTACCATTACGGGTCTGGAGAAACCAGAGTTTACCCTCTTGTACGGTAAACTCCATATCCTGCATATCACGGTAGTGGTTTTCGAGCTTCGTCTGCAAAGCATCCAATTCTTTATAGATTTCCGGCATAGCCTCCTCCATGGAAGGATACTTGCTGGCACGTTCTTCTTCGCTTACACCGGCCAATTCAGCCCAACGTTGAGAACCGATTTTTGTAATCTGTTGCGGAGTACGGATACCGGCAACCACGTCTTCGCCTTGTGCATTAATCAAATACTCACCGTTGAAAAGGTCTTCACCGGTAGCAGCATCGCGGCTGAAGCAAACACCCGTAGCAGAGCTCTCGCCCATATTACCGAATACCATAGCCTGAACGCTTACGGCAGTACCCCATTCGTCAGGAATTCCCTCCATCTTACGATACAAGATGGCGCGTTCGTTCATCCAGGAGTTGAATACGGCACAAACGGCACCCCACAACTGCTCGTAGGCACAAGTCGGGAAGTCTTTTCCGGTTTGTTCTTTCACCGCAGCCTTGAACTTCTTCACGAGTTCCTTAAGGTCTTCCACCTCAAGCTCGTTATCCAGCTTCACGCCTTTAGCATGTTTCACATCTTCTATAATAGCCTCGAACGGGTCTACATCTTCCTTGTTCACCGGCTTCATACCCAGCACCACGTCGCCATACATCTGCACGAAACGACGGTAAGAGTCCCATGCAAAGCGTGCATTGCCCGTCTTACGCGTCAGGCCTTCCACCACTTCGTCATTCAAGCCAAGATTCAGGATAGTGTCCATCATGCCCGGCATGGAAGCGCGTGCACCCGAACGAACGGAAACCAGCAACGGATTCTCCACATCACCGAATTTGGAACGCATCAGCGTCTCCACATGGGCAATGGCCTGTTCAACTTCGTTCTTCAACAGAGCAACGACTTTATCCTGCCCCATTTCATAATATTCCGTACAAACTTCTGTCGTTATTGTAAAGCCCGGAGGAACCGGAACCCCTATAAGGTTCATTTCTGCAAGGTTAGCACCTTTCCCACCCAAAAGGTTTCTCATATCGGCCTTTCCTTCTGCCTGGCCGTTACCAAAGGTATAAACTCTTTTTTTGTCCATAATATAAATTTAAAGTTTTTGATAGTGATTTCTCTTTTCTGTTCGCAAATCTAAGTATATTTCGCAGACTAGAAAACTTTTTCAGAAAAAACTTTATGCTAAAATGCAATTTCGACATTGCAATCTTTAATATTTCATTTCATAGAGAGAAATCCCGAAAAAATGTCTATTTTTGCCGAAGAATTTATTAGATTGGTGTAAAAGTGGCAAGAAAGAGAAAAGAACTTCCCCTACTGGAGAAGGTGACAATTACGGATGTGGCTGCCGAAGGAAAAGCCATCGCAAAAGTCAATGATTTGGTGATTTTCGTACCATATGTCGTCCCCGGCGATGTAGTTGACCTGCAAATTAAGAGAAAAAAGCATCATTATGCTGAAGCCGAGGCTGTGAAATTCCATGAATATTCGGCAGTACGGGCAGTTCCATTCTGCCAACATTATGGTGTATGCGGCGGTTGTAAATGGCAGGTTCTCCCCTATTCCGAGCAAATCAAGTATAAGCAAAAACAAGTAACGGACAACCTCACCCGCATCGGCAAAATCGAATTGCCGGAAATCTCTCCGATATTAGGTTCAGAAAAAACTCAGTTCTACCGGAATAAACTGGAGTACACTTTTTCCAACAAACGTTGGCTGACGACAGAAGAGGTTCAGCAGAATGTAGTGTACGAACAGATGAATGCCGTAGGCTTCCATATTCCCAATGCTTTCGATAAAGTGCTTGCCATAGAAAAGTGCTGGTTGCAGGACGATATATCCAACCGCATCCGCAATGCGGTACGCGACTATGCCTACCAGCACAACTATTCCTTCATCAACCTGCGTACGCATGAAGGAATGCTACGCAATATGATTGTGCGTACCTCTACCACCGGCGAACTGATGGTAATCCTCATCTGCAAGATAGAGAAAGAGGAGGAAATGGCTCTGTTCAAGCAAATGCTGCAATACATAGCAGATACATTCCCCGAAATCACTTCCCTGCTATACATTATTAATAATAAGTGCAACGATACCATCACCGACCTCGAGGTACACACCTTCAAGGGAAAAGACCACATCTTCGAGGAAATGGAGGGACTGCGCTTCAAGGTAGGTCCCAAATCTTTCTATCAGACCAACTCCGAACAAGCCTACAACCTCTACAAAGTAGCGCGCAACTTTGCCGGACTGACCGGTAACGAGCTTGTTTATGACCTTTATACCGGCACGGGTACCATTGCCAATTTCGTATCCAAGTACGCACGCCAGGTAATCGGCATAGAATATGTGCCCGAAGCCATTGAAGACGCCAAGGTCAATGCCGAGATTAACGGAATTAAAAATACATTGTTCTTTGCCGGAGATATGAAAGACATGCTGACACAAGACTTCATCAACCAATACGGCCGTCCCGATGTCATCATCACCGACCCTCCCCGTGCCGGAATGCACCAGGATGTAGTGGATGTCATTCTGTTTGCCGAACCCAAACGCATCGTATACGTCAGCTGTAATCCGGCTACGCAGGCGCGCGACCTGCAACTGCTCGATGCGAAATATAAAGTGAAGGCCGTTCAACCGGTAGACATGTTCCCGCACACCCACCATGTGGAAAACGTAGTATTATTGGAATTAAAAGATTGAAAGTCCAAGTAGTTTTCAATCGTAAATTGTAAATTGTCTAATCGTAAATTAAAACCAGTCGTGGCAAAAGAAAAAATTACAGCAAGAGCCCGCACACAATATACGGACTATATGGTGAAGGAACCGATGGAGCTCATGGAGTTTCTGGCAGCTAAAATGCCGGACGCCAGCCGCACCAAGCTGAAATCATTGCTGAGCAAACGCATTATATATGTGGACAGCGTTATCACTACACAATACAATTTTCCCCTGAAACCGGGTATGAAAGTACAAATCAGCCGTGAGAAGGGACGTAAAGAGTTCAACCATAAACTGATGAAGATTGTATACGAGGATGCCTATATCATCGTGATAGAGAAGATGCAGGGTTTGCTGTCCGTCAACACTGACCGGCAAAAGGAACGTACCGCCTATACCATCTTGAATGAATACGTGCAACGCTCGGGCAAGCAGCACCGTGTACACATCGTGCACCGCCTGGACCGTGACACCTCCGGCTTGATGATGTTTGCCAAAGACGAGAAGACCCAACGTACACTACGCGATAACTGGCATGGCATTGTAACAGACCGGCGATACGTAGCCGTAGTGGTCGGCGAGATGGAAAAAGATGCAGGAACCGTGGTTTCTTGGTTGACAGACCGTAAGCTGTATGTATACTCCAGCCCGACAGATGACGGGGGACAAGAATCCATTACGCATTACCGTACCATCAAACGAGCCAATGGATACTCTCTCGTTGAACTGAACCTGGAAACGGGACGAAAAAACCAGATACGTGTACACATGCAGGATTTGGGGCATCCCATTATCGGCGACGGACGCTATGGACTGGAAGACGTAAATCCTATCGGACGCTTGGCCCTGCATGCTTTCAAACTCTGTTTCTATCATCCCGTCACGGGAGAGCTGATGCGGTTTGAAACACCTTATCCGGGAGAGTTCAAGAAGCTGGTCTTGAAGAATAAGTAGAAGATTTCTTATAAAAAATGTTCCCTATACAATGAGTATAGGGAACATACAAATAATCCTATTTTTTTATTCCATATATAATGTGAAATTAAAACCCGGAGAATCATCCGAAAAGAAGAATGTACCCCATAGCTGATTACCACTGACTCTGACATCATCCATATAAGAAATGCCACCATATCTGCCATAATCTAATACAAGGTTTCTACTATAACTATCTTCCCACCACCATTGAAAACGGAATGAATCACAATATTCCCCATTGCGATAACGTTGAACTTCTTCTCCGAAACCATCTGCCCCGAAAGAAAATGTACTAATCACCGACATACCAAAGTCATCCAACATGCCTACATCGCCTGTCCATGAACGACCGATAATAGTAGAATCCACTACATCTTGATCGTCTTCACAAGAAGACAAGCCTATACATAGGACAGACAGCAAGAACAACTGCACAAAAAACTTCATAACCTTCATTTATTTATATAATTTGCATCTGTCAACATCACAACTTTTCCTTCTATCTTACCGGAAAGATAATGGTCACGCACCCATACATTCTCAAAGTATTTCACTTTACCATCTGCAAAAGTCAACTTCAAAGTCTCTTTGCTATCATCTGTCCAACGCCAATTAAACTCCCGATCATAAGTCACTTTACCGTCCGTAGTGTAAGTTGTGGATACTTCCTGCCCCTTGTTATCTTTCTTATAAAATCTTAGTTGATACGCACCAGTCACAACACCATCACTTTCGTAATCTTCAACCCATGTTCTTTCACACAATTTGTCGTCACTATTCTGCATAGTATAATACACATCATCCCCACAAGACGCCAGTCCAATCGTAAATACACACAACAGCAATATCTTCACATAATTCAAAGTCTTCATAAGTTATCGAGTTTAGTTAATACTTGTGGACAAACATACACAAAAAAAATGAAACACTTAATACTTAGCCTGGAATTTCTTGTAGAAGACAAGGAATAAAATAAATCCCATCAGTGCAAACGGTACGCCTGCCAATGCGGGATAACGGTATCCTCCACTCAAGGCAAGACCTCCGATATAGGCTCCGATAGCATTCCCCAAATTGAAGGCCATCTGTACACAAGCGCCTCCCAACATTTCTCCTCCAGGGGCCACACGAATCATCAACACCTGCTCCGGACTGGAGACGGCAAACAAACCTGCCGTACAGAGTGTCATCAATATTGCCGAACACCACGGATAGGGCGAGAGTAAAAATATCAATAATAAAATAACACATATCATCCCTTGCACCACCGTACCTACCTTTCCCGGAGTGTACCGGTCGGACATGCGCCCACTGACCAGATTGCCGGCAACCATTCCGAATCCTGCCAGTACCATCAGCGCCGTAATGCTTTCCGCACTAAAACCGGAAACCTCAGTCAGCAACGGGGTGATGTAGCTATACCAGCAGAATACGCCACCGTTGCCCAAAGCCGTAGCTCCCAATATGAGCCACGGCGCCGGCTTCTTCAAAAAACGGAACTGTCCTTTAAATCCCGTGTCTTTCAGTCCTTCGACCTGCGGTACCCAACGCCAAATGTAGTACAGTGTTATCAATCCCCAGGCACCTACCAGCAGAAACGTGGCACGCCAAGACAGTGTATGGCTCAACGAAGTACCCAACGGCACCCCAAACAGATTGGCCACAGTCATTCCCGCTATCATAATTGAAACCGCCTCCGAGCTTTTCCCCTTA
>OGHL01000446.1_pt1 | contig 30057 bp, 30 predicted proteins | sample 1571391 | NCBI WGS metagenome assembly OGHL01 (sample SAMEA2581948, study PRJEB24529) | metagenome | biome: Human gut stool | place: China | collected 2011 | reverse complement strand
CAACGCATCCAAAGCTGCTTTACCAGCCTCCGGTGGGGGCAGACACGCTTTTGCGTTCACGCACGATTTTCTGTCACTTGCGCAGGTTTTGTAGATTTCGGTGAAACGCTGTGGTATTTTGGGGGCACAGCAAAGGTTCCCAGCATCGGCGCGCAGATGCTGAATATATCCGCCCCGAAACAAACCCGATACAAGTTGCTTTTAAAATGGAGGAACTCTTATGACTACGTCAAGAAAATCTTTTCTTTCTTTTGCTGTGGCCTGCATTGTAGCGCTTATGGCGGCTACGGCAGCCTTTGCATCCAATTCTGCCGACACTGACTTCACCTTCAAATTTAGCGGTGGCTTGCCCCAAAGGACGGAATGGCGCTCAAAGACCGATGATACCAACGTCTATATGTCGGTAAAAGGCGTACAACACGCCTTTACCGCTCATGTGGTTGGAGCAGATAATAACTATTCCACCACTGCCCACGATTGCTCTCATGGATATACATATTCTATCTCTAATGTAGGCGTATATCGGATGCGCAACTGGGTGCACGATGGCTCGCCGAGTTATCCATATGCGGCCATCTATGCAGCGCCCAATTATGGATATGAATTTAGCGCGTGGGGCCAATGGAGTCCGGATTCCGTATGATGAGATAGTAGTATTATAAATTCCTTGTTTTATCTCTGAGTGTCCCAGTTCGTGTATTGGCTTTGCGATATCGAATCACTTTTTGCACTTTCAACGATTCACTGCAATAAGCCAATACACGAACTGGCTATTAGAGAAAACAAATCGCACTGAACTCTTGCGCCAAGAGGTCAACGGCTTTGGCTGCGGCGTGCTACAGCTATATTTAGTCTGTTATTATATAAATGTTGCACTACCCTGACTCAATTCACACCAGAACGGAGGAACCAATATGAGAGTTTCAAAGAAAGCGCTTCGTCCCTTTGCCGTGATTCTTGTTTCGCTGTCAATGTCTGCACTGCTCACCGGGTGCCAGACCTCCTCAGACAGCGCATCGCAGGCAGTCGGGGGTTCGGATGCAGAAAGCACTATCCAGCAACAGACCACCGACGCCTCCAATTCGGAGACGAATGAACAAAACGGTTCCAATGAAACGGTTGCGTCCTTGCCGCAGGTTTTTGTGACCGACGTAGAGGGCAACCGCCGAAACCTTTCCGATTTCCCCTGGGCGCAGAAATATCCGACTCTGCTGGACGGCATCGCAAGCGACACCCTGACAGACTATGCATTTTACACGATAGCCTCCGAAAATCTGAAAGCAAGGGGCGAAAGCCTGACGTGCGATTACTTCGGTGACCAACAGGTAACTATCTCTGTGGCGGGCGCTGAAAAGGGGGAGGCTGCGGCTCAGATTCCGCAGGATAAGTTACAGGAGGGGATAGACACCTTCGGTGAGAAGAACGAAAACTATGAATATCTGACTGTTACGGTGAATCTGACAAATTCCGGCAGCGCAGAGGCCGAGGTTTATCTGAACAACCTGTCCATTCAATGCTGTGTTGACGGTTCCATCGCAACAGAAACGACTTGCAGCGAGGCTGTCACATCTGACTTGCCCGCGGTTGCTTCCGGTGAAAAGAACCAGTTCCAGCTCATGTTGGCCCCGGGGGAGACACGCACTTGCACGGTCCTTTACTATGTGAGAGCGGAAATCGAGTTGAGTGACTTATATCTGAGGGCAAACCTCGGCGGTAATGCGATGACCGAAGTCAAGACCGCCGACAATGTGATGAACGAAGAGTGGCTGGCGTTAGCCTAATGCTCCTGCCATGCACACAGAAACGGATATGTGACCATGAAAAGCATTCTATGTTTTGAGCTGAAGCGCTGTTTTGGAAGCAAGCGGCTGTATCTCTCTCTGCTGACAGGCATCGTCATTTCCCTTCTCCATATCATATTCGGGGTTCTTCCCTTGACCCAGTGGCTGTCGAGTTGGCAAGGAGATTTTTTTCTTACTCCTCACTCTGCATACGGGCATTGGATCGGGATGGACTCCTCCACTGTCTGGCCTACCCTTTTGTATATGCTTCTTCCGTTCCTTTGTGCCTTTCCGTTTTCGGATACTGTATCATGGGACTTTAGCACGGGCTATGTGATGCAGATTTTTGTGCGCCGAAAAAAATCCGCCTATCTGTTTGCCAAGGCTCTGACGATTTTTATTGCCTCCGCCTTTTTGACAGCGACAATCTTGTTCTTCGACTTTGCAGGCACCGCCTTATATTTGCCGCTTGTCCGGCCGGAAGCGCTTACCAACCTTTACGGAATCAGCAATCGCAGCCTGATGGCGCATCTGTTTTATCATAAGCCGCTGCAGTACACCGTCATCTATATTATAATGGATGCTTTATTGGTTGGCGCATGGGAAATCATTGCCCTGGCAGTATCGGTAGCTACAAGAAATCCTCTGCAGCCTGCGCTGTTTCCTTTCTTGCTCTACCTGATCCTGTATTTTATCTGCAACTGGCTTCAGATGGATTCGGTCTCGTTGTTTGCAATTCTGTTGCCCTTCCAGCCTGCGGTCAATGTGAAATGGGTTACGATTGCAATTTACTTCTTAGCTGTCCCCATCGGCAGCATGACTATGTATTTCTTGAAGCGGAATAAGAGTGATGTGCTTTGACAATTTATCGGCAATTTTGGGTAACTTATAGAAAGCGATTGCTGGTTTATTCGCTTTTGTGCGTTGCGCTTGCAACCGGCAATGCACTTTTCTGGCTGCATAAATGGCATGAACAGGGTGTGGAGCTGTGCTTTGCCGACACTATGATGACAGGCGTTCAACCGAGCTTCCTTTTAATGCTGCTGATTCCCCCGACGCTTGGCCTTGTACACCAACTGAAGTTCATTTTAGAGCAGCCCTTTGTCATTTGTGCGTTAGATAATAGAGCACGGCTTGCCCGCAATCTCCTTGCTGCGCTCCTTTTCATTGCGTTCAGAGCGGTGATGGCGGTTTCAATCCCGTCCATTGCATTGGGTGCTCTGCTGTTTCGAGGTGGCAAACCTTGTACATGGGAAAGCGGAGCAAGCTACTATGCCTATATGACGGGCCAAACGTTAATAACCCCTGTCAAAACAGGCTCCTTGATTGTCTGGCAGGCTATGACGATCTGGCTCACAGTCTTGCTGGTATCGATTCTTTTCCTGTCAATCAATCTTTCCTGCGAATCGCACCAGCTCGGAAGCATACTCTCATGGGGCGTCTGCCTTTTGGCTTTGTGGATGTGTTCGTTTCCTGTTACACCGAAACTATACAGGCTGCAAAAGAGCGTTTCTTTCTCCGTGAATCGAATTGCCGAAAATACAGTTTGGCGCTATTTTCTCTCAGGCATCTGTATTCTGTTTCTTGAATCTCTGTTTCTGCACTTTGCCGTTACCAGAAAGGACTTTTTAAGGTGAAGAACAGTTTTATTCGATTGCTCCTGCGGGATATCAAGAACTATATCCGAACGAATCGTTTCTTCCTGATCGCGGAAGCAGCGCTGTTTTTGATTGGCTGCATGATTGCGGATATGCAAAAGCCCGATAGCTACGGCAAATATACTACCATTCAATATTATATGCAGATATTTCGGGGCTGCTATCCGTTTACGGATGCCAGAACAGAAGTGTTTCAGGTTCCACTTACATGGTTTACACTCATGTACTTTTGTATTTACACTGCTCTCTTATATCCGATTCGGGACGCCAGCGGGGCAGGCATTCATGTTCTGCTGCGGGCAAAGAGCAGAGCCTTGTGGTGGTTCAGCAAATGTCTTGCGCTAACCGTGTGGAATCTGCTTTACTTTGCAGTCGGCTTTTGCTCTGTATGCGTATTCTGCTTTTTTACAAATGGTTTGTCTTGCTTTACCATTTTGCCGCATGATGTATTGCCTTGCGATGCTTTGACCTGCCTTTTGCCTTTCGGTTTTGCGTTGGCAATCTCGCTTCTTGCCTTTTGCCTTTGCATCTTTTGCTCTTTTGTCTGGGGACAGGTGTTTGCCATAAGTTGCCTTGTGGCCGTCTCATTCACTGAGTTTCCATCTCCTTTTCTCTGCTATGCCATGCTGATTCGCTGTAGAGCCATGTCTCCCGCTGGATTCGACGAAAGGGCAGGCTTGCTTTTCTACCTTATATTTGCCGGAATCGTATGCTTCATCGGTATGTTCCTGTTTTTACAACTTGACTTGTTTCCCGGACTTCAAAGGAGGCCGCAATGAAAGTTGAAATCAACCATCTTACCAAGGTGATTCAGGGCAATGTTGTTCTGGATGATATCAATGCCTGTTTTTCCTGTGCTTCCGGCGAAAACGGGGGACGGATTTACGGGATTCAAGGAATCAATGGAAGTGGCAAAACCATGCTTATGCGCGTGATCTGTGGCCTTGTGCTTCCCACAATGGGCACCGTGTCAATCGATGGAGAAATCATTGGTAAGGGTATCTCATTCCCGCGAAGCATTGGCCTTTTGCTGGAGAACCCAATCTTTATCGATGAATTCACTGGCGCAAAAAATCTTTCTCTTCTCTGTGATATCAAACGACTTGTTTCGCAAGCGCAGATTGGCGATACGTTGCGTCGTGTCGGACTGAACCCATCCGACAAAAGGCCCTTCCGCAAATATTCTCTCGGCATGAAGCAGCGCCTTGGAATCGCAGCCGCTATCGTTGAATCACCTGATCTGATTCTGTTGGACGAGCCATTCAATGCGTTGGATGAGTCGGGAATAAAAGAAATACGTGACCTTTTGCGTGAACTGCGCCAAAAGGGAAAGCTGATTGTGCTGACCTGCCATGATCGCCAGCAAATGGAATCGCTTGCGGATGAAATCATAGCGATGCGTGAGGGCCGGATTGTGAATGTGGACAAGAATTGCCACGAGGAGGTTTGAAGTGAAAAACAAACGACTTCATCATCGTGCGATTCTGCTTTTGCTCCTTTTGCTGGTTCTCTCTTTCGCAATCGGCCTGAGAATCACACGCTTAAATGGTTCTTATTTGGCAACCGAGGATTGTTATGGGTATCCGCAAAAGCCTATCGAGTGGAATGGCCTGAAAATAGAATTGATCGGTGCTGAAATTGTTGACGGGGAAGCATTTTTACAGGAATATAACATCGATCGGGAATCAATTTTTTCGGATTCCCTGTCAGAAAAGTACGCACTGTTTCATATATCTGTGACGAAGGTGTCGGATTCCCCATTGTTGACATACTATCGTTTTGATTATTGCGGAGCGGAAAAAGATGGCTGGCGAAATTTGGTTTCCCCGGAAATTTTCGAATCGCTGAACCCTCTGGCAAAAAAGCCGTCGCAGCTATCCGTAGGTGAAACCGAAGAACTCGCAATGGCGATTGGACTCCATAAGGATGCTTTTCGCAATACGGAATGGAGTAACCTTTCCACTTCCGATATAAGCCTCGTCATGTCTGTTTATCCACAAAAAGTGATTCTGCAATCTTCATGAGAGTGAAAATACACAGGAAAAGCAGCTTTGCCCCCAGTTCTGAAGCGCTGTATGGGGTATCGTACAGGCCTAAACTTAGGGGGCAATGGGTGCCGGTGCTCCGGCTACTCGCCGCTGCGGCGCTTGCGTGGGTGCTGATCAACGCCTTGGTCGAAACCTACGGAGTGGGCGGGTGCAAATCTTGATGCGTTGAATCTTTGCAGAGGTCTGCAAATTAGAACTGCCGCTGCCTGGCTTCAAATCGAGTGTTAGCCGTCGCCGCGTTTGTTGATGTATGCCATAGTTAAGCCTCCTCAATGCGGGCAAGCCATGCGTCAAAGCTGGCCTTGCTGACTCGGATCGAAGTGCCTATATGCAGCACACGGAAATCCGTTGTTGTGTTGCACAGTGTATAAGCTGCCCGCAGGCTGATGGACAGCATTTGGGCAATATCCTCGACCCGATAGACAAGCGCGCTTTGTTGCGTTGACTTGCCAATTTGTGTCGGTCCTATGGCATTGGTTTGAGAACCTGTCTCTATTGCTATCCCAGCCAGAACCGTTAGTATATTTGAATGGAACGACCCAGTGCTGGCTCAAGCTAACGGGTAAGCAGTGACAAATCGGAGGAATACCCTGGTCGATATAGCGCTTAATATGGGTATCTTATTAAATAAACCCAAAATCATGTTGCAGACTACTGTGCGAACACTAACTCCAAGGGGTTCATTCTCACGCCGTTTTGCATCACCTCAAAATGCAGGTGGTTGCCGGTGCTGTCGCCGGTGCTGCCTACATAACCTATAATCTTCCCTGCCGTTACCGCTTCACCTGCGGTAACGGCAGTTTGCGTCATATGGGCGTACCGCGTGGAAAGTCCAGCGCCGTTATCCAGCAGCACCTGATTGCCGTAGCTGTCGTTCCAGCCGCTGACCAGCACCGTGCCGCTGTGGGCAGCCAAGATGGGTGTTCCCTCCGGTGCGGGAATATCTGTGCCGCGATGCCCGGCATTGCCGAAAGCATCCACTTCTCCGAAGTGGCAGGATATATAAGTGTGTCCCGGCAGCGGCCAGCACAGCGCGCCATCGGCAACAGCAATCCCGCCGCACAGAGCAAGCAGGCTGGGACGCATTTCCTCGGATAGCAGCTGGTGCAAAATGTCTTTTTGGTCTTGGGTGAAATTGTACAACTCGGCCAGTTCATCCACAGTTTTGCTGCTGACGGTGATGTGCAAAATATAGTCGGTCTGCTGCTCCGGGTCGGGGTCGTCCTCGGTGGGTTCGGGAGTGGTGTCTACTTCTTCGACCTCGTAGGTAATCTCGTGCATAGCCCAAAAGGTGTCTTGGATGCGCTGCATTTGGGCGGCATTGATAACGACAACGTCGCTATCAGAGTTGAGGTTGGTATGTACTGCAAAGATGGCCAGCACCTCCGGCCAGTAGCTTGCCCATGTATGACCGTCCTCGTAGTCGTAGGTGATGGTGGTTTCGTTGCACTCCGGGTGGGCGGATACGATGTCATTGATGGCCGCGCCGAAGTCGGCGTTGGTGTCGGCTACGATTTCGGCAATAGGGATGCTGTTGGGATCGCCGGATTCATCGGCAAACAAGATGCCCATCGGAGAGCCGATCACCGCCGCAGCCGCGCCTATGACCATCGCCAGCAACAGCACCACGCCGCCCGCACCAAGCAGCGCCAACAGCGATTGCGCGGCGTGCCGCACAGTTTGGGAGAGCAGGGCTTTGATTTTGGCTGCGATATAATGAACGCCACGGCTGATTGCTTCAACCGTGGCTTGTTTACTGCTGATTGTGGGCAGTTTGGGTGCGTGGGTAACGATGGGAGAGGTATTGCCCGTCGCTGTGGCAACCGTCTGCTTTTGCAGATAGCGGCGCACAGCCTCGCGGGTCAGGTGCTGCCGCTTTAAGCGCTGCTGCATTTGGGCTCGGTAGGGCGGCGGTGCTGGTGTGGCCGATGACGGCACAGGGGCTTGCGGCGCTGGTGTTTTGGCTGCGATGGCCTTTTGCCGGAAACGCTGCTTTTTGAACATTTCCCTGCGCTCGGCCTGCGTGGGAACAGTGACTTTCTCTTTTTCAGTCGGTTTTGATGCAGATTGGGCGCTGCCCTGCAAGGTGAGATTTTTCCGCTTCTCCTGCATTGCACGAAACTTGCGGTAGCTGATGCGGGTGGTGCTTTTGGCGGTGTTGCCTGTACGGGCAGCCACATCGGAAATGCCCTGCTGCACCTCGGTTTGTGCGTATTCTTCGGGTAATTCCTGCCGCTGCTCGGCGGCGCGTTCGCCCTGCGCCTTGGCCCGCATAAGTGTTTTGCGCACAAGCTGCTTGCGCTTTGCTTTAATTCCGGACATCGTCAATTACCATATCGTCCAACTGGCGCGTATATTCCGGGTAGCGCAGTTTTACGGCCTCGTACATATACGGCGCAAAGGAACAGTCGAACAGGTCATAGGGTGTGCAGGATTTGTCAGAGTACCCATTCCAAAGGTTATAGGCAAAATGGGTCAGCTTGACTGTGCCGCCGGTCTGCCAACCGGCGGCCAGTGATTCCGGCTTGATTTCATCTTTTTCAAAGTCGAAGCAACTTTCAATGTTGTTGCGGAGTGCGGGTACGGCAGTCAGGGTGTAAATCAGTGCGCGGTGGTAGCTGTCCATTGCCTTGCAGCGGTTGAGGTGGGTTAAGTATGCCCTACGGTGGGCAGGGGTCATAAACTTAGGTTCGGTCATGGTGGTGTCCTCCTGCTTTCTTTATATATGAGGTTATATTTTTGAGATTCTAAGGCGGGCGACACCCCGCCTTTTGTTTGTGTAAAATCATGCTCTTAGCGATCTCCGTGGTCGATGGGTTTGATTTTCAGCTTATTGCCATCGCGCTGGAATTGCTCGTACTGTTCAGGAGTGCATTTCATCGGCAACAGGCCGTGCGGCGTGGGGAGAAAGACAACAGGGTTATGATACAGCCTTTCATATAAGAAAACCTGTCTATCAGTCAAACTGATAAAGTCTTCTCCGCCATTGCCGCAGACCACAAAAGAACCTGCAAGAAAATCTGTATGTCCGTAAAGCCGGTTAGGCGGCAAACCGTCAATCTTCCCGGAGTCGTTGCAGATAACGCAAACGCTATCTCTCCACGGACGGCAACATTCAATATCACCGCCGACAAGCTCCTGCAATGCCCTTAATGTGTTGGGAATCGTGCGTTCCTCCGGGTATTTACCGGGCTGCACATACAGCACGCGGATTTCATTTTCACTCATAGGATTCACTCCATTTCACCGGGTTTGGTCGTGAGTAATTTGTATGTTTTGGTGTCTTTCGGTTGAGGGTTATTGAATGGGATAAGGCTGTTGCCCATCTTGATAATTCCCTCACCGGGTTGGGCCAACAGCAAATATTTCCGCTGCGGCTCGGACAAGCCGTACAGTTCTACTACGCTGTCAATGTCCTTGGTCTGACGCAGCATAACTACAAATTCGGAGTTTGCCAGCATTGCATAGGCTGTGTCATTGGTTAGGCAGTCTTGCACATTCTGCGTGATGCCGGTGGCGTAGGCGTTGTACTTCCTAAAACGTTTCCAGCTTGTGTACAGGAAATTGGCGCTCAAAGAATCGCGCAGTAGCAGATAGATTTCGTCAAAGTACACCCATGTGGCTGCTTTTGGGTCATTGCGTTCGTTGCTCATCACGGCGGTATTGATGTACTCCAGCATGGACAGCATGGCAACTGGCTTTAGCTGTTCCCCCAAGCTCTGGATGTTGAAGCAGATCAGGCGGTTGCTCATATCCACATTTGTAGGCTGGGCGAACACCTGCATACTGCCGGTTGCGAAAATTTCCAGTGCAAGTGCCAATTCTTTGGAACGGTTGTCGCCCTGACTGTTCAGCGCCGCCCACAAATCCTTGATGGTCGGGCAAGGCGCTGTGTATTTAGATTCGATAAGCGGTTTGTAAATGCTCCTCAATGCGCGGTCAATCAGACTTCTATCTCCGGGCAGAACATTTTCTTTTTTCATAATCTGTTCGCACAGGCTCAACACAAACTCTGCTTTTGCCACATAGGGCGGGATGTCCGTGGATTTGTCTGGCTTAAAGTCCAGTGGATTGAAATAGGTGCTGCTATCCACCGAGATATTGACTACCTCGCCGCCCAACTCCTGCACAAGCGGCGCATATTCATTTTCGGGGTCTACGATATAAAACCGGGCCTTGGTAAAACGCAGATACAGCATAAGGATTTCCAGTTTGACGAACATAGACTTACCGCCGCCGGATGTCGCCACAACCATTGCATTGCCGTTGACGAGAGTTGTGCGCAGCCCGATGATAAGATTACCTGTGACCGCGTTTCGGCCATAGCAGATGCCGCCCGGTGTGAGAATTTCTTGGGTATTGAACGGTACAAGTGCTGTCAGCGATTTCGTCAGCATCGTGCGCACGCTCTCGATGCGGCGCAGACCGTAGGGCATGGCCGTGTCAAAGGCGCGTTCCTGCTGAAAGTACAACTCGGTGAATCGGCAGTTATAGTTTGCCGCCGTGGTTTTCAGTGCATCGGTTTCCAGCGCGAGATCTTCCAGTGTGTCAGCAAAGTAAGTGACGGTGAGCAGGCTCAAAAACATCTGCTGGTCGTTCTCCGTCATTTCTTTGCGGATGTTGGCAATGATGCGGTCCTGCTCCTGCGTCCGCTGCGGCACGGAAGATGTAAAGTCCAGATTTTCCACGGATTTCTTATTGAAACGGACTTTCTCGGCGTCGGTTTTCATCTGTGCGCTGTCGATTTCCTTGAAAGCATCCTCGGTTTCCACTGGTTCAATGTCAATGGATAGAACAATATACGGCACTTGCTGGAGCAGTGCGGAGATAAACTTATCATCAAGCTGCTGCGGGTACTCGCTGATCGTCATGCACTTGGCATAAAAATCCTCGATTTCAATATGCTTTTTGCAAAAGCGGATGCAGTCCGGGGCGATAGAATCGCGGAAGTCCTGCCCCAGTTTGGCGCAATTATCAAAGTCGAAGTTAAAACGACCCTCCTCGGAAATGCGGAAAAACTTGTGCAGTACCTCCAACCGTGCGCGGTTGTCCAGCGGCGTGACGGCACATTCCAAGGCGGAAAATGCAGACAGCAAATGCCCCTGCACCTGTACAAAGCGTTCGCGGGCCTCTTTTACGCCGGGTTTGTTCGTGGACACGATGATGTACTTATGCTGCACCACATTTCCATTTTCGCGGGCGTTGGCCTTGATTTGGCGGTTACGCTCGGCGCGGAGGGCATCAAAGCCGTCGTTCTCGCGGTGGTACAGCACATCACGGGCAAAGGCTTTTTCATCCATACGCTGGCTGACGATGCAGACTTGCATCCAGCAGTCGGCAGGGATGCCCGCGTAGACCGTGCCAAGCTGCGTTAGAATATTCTGCTTGGCCGCGTCACTCTGCATGGCGTAGTTGATGTCGCTGATTTGCCACATCATGCTGAACACATTTCCCGATTGCCAAACACCGTCTGCATAGATTCTGTCGATGGGGATGCTCTGCTGCACGGAACGGGGCATTTTATAGCTGCCGCGTGTTTTTCGCGTAGATGCGTACTCACTCAATCTCAATGCTTATCACCTTTTTTCTTTTTGCAATATTTGTTTTCGGTTTTCCACAACCGCCAGTCGTTACGGATAATTGTGCTGTCTATTACAACAAGCAGGAATTTTTCAAAGGTCAGACAGTCATAAGTGAAAAATCCTGCTGCTGCAATCGGCGCAGCGGCCACAATGCAGACCCAGCCCGCCGTTTCATGACCCAACAGCGGGGTCAGCCCCAAATAGACCGCAACTGCCACGGCAATGGCCGCGCCGGAGCAAATCATCTGCCGCAGATTCAGCCCCAAAAAGATTTCCTCTTGGTAATGGCGGATTTCTTTATTTATCGGAATTTGCATATTACAACCCCATCATTTCATGGATAATTCGGTCAGAGCCTTTGATAAGGCCAACCAATACGAGCATATTGAAAACTGTTTCCGCAAGATAACTCCACACAATAGTGGTTGCCTCTCCGCCTGTCACAGTCGGCGTACCGACAAATGCTGAGTAAATCACGCAGGCCAGTACAATGACCGCACCCTCTAAGCACACGCCGACATAACTTTTCAAAAACGATATGCCCACGGATTGTGTGCTTTCCCCCGCAAAAGCCGCCAGCGGCAGCGGAGCCAGCGCTGTGTACATATACAAACGGAAGAAGCGACCATACACGGTAAGAATCATTACAAAGGAAAGCACCGTAATGAACAAGCTGCCGAGAATCGTTACGAGCCATAGCGGTATGCTGGCGAGAAATCCCACATTTTCGATAGCGGTCTGCATTTCTGCGGGCAGCGACACCATAGCTTCTGAGATACCGCCCATGCTGTCGGCCATATCTGTGACGATGCCGTTACAGATGGAAAACACATTCAGCATAATGTCCATGCCATATCCCACAAGTGCCTTTGCCACCACAAAGCGGAGAAAGTAGTGGATAGCAGCTTCGGGGCGTTTTAACTCGTGAAAATTCATTGTGTTTTTGCATAGCGAAATAGCAAAGAACAGCACGACCAGTGCATAGCCAATGCCAACCATACCATTGTGCAGTGTCTGCATCACGCTCCACACTGCGCCGCCCTTAAAAGTTTGGGGGCCGGTTGTCACCAGCCCCCATAACTCGCCCAGCTTTCCATTCCATGTAGAAAAGGCGTTGTTCAGATTTTCGACGATCCAGTTTTGATTCAAGTTTTCACCCACTTTCAGATAAAAGAAAACAGCCGACAGAAAGTCTGCCGACTGCATAGCTTAATTAAAAAAAATTGTTTGTTATTAGGGTGTCCATTGTAGAAGCAACTGCATCACACTTCATCAAAGCTGATGGTGGAAGCGTAGTCGAAATCTTTTCGGTAATTATCCCATTGCCTACGCATAATCTCGCTGTTTCGCACCGCTTCCACAATTGCTCTATAATCTTGCAAAATCGAATCAGAGCCTCGCTTACTGGCTGTAGCCATCAGTGCCGCCCCTAAAGCGGGAAAGTCTATATTTTCTGCTTGCAGTTTGGTAAGGATATAGACATCATAATAATCTCTTGGCCGGGTATTCTGGTCACTGCGAGATATTACAGTCTCCAGCTTTTCCGTCAGAATGGTGGCCAAATTGTATGCCATAACTTGAATATGACGATCTTCCAGCATCAACTTGTAGTCATATTGAATTTCGCGTGGTGTGATTTTATCGCCAGTAGTGATGTCCAGCTTTAAGGGAACTGCCATAGGCGGAAAATCGGCTGTCAAAGCTACGCGGTATCCAGTATATTCATCACCCTCCCGGATTTCACCAATGCTTTTGAATGTAAATGTGATGTCATCGTCAACAGGAACGGTGAGAATCTGCTCTATCATTTTTTGGACGGCATCCTGCGTAACTGGATAACCTTTTATGGTTGCATCCATATCCATTGTCGCTCTGGAGTTCAGCCCCACCATAGAGGAAATTAAAAAGCCACCTTTGATAATGATACCCGCTCCAAGAATCGTTCCAGAATATAATTTTGCAGAACAAGCTGTGCGGAAATCTGGTTTTCTTTCGCCAGCTTTTTCATAATCGCTTTCAGCTGCATAGCGTTTTTCATAATAGTACCTCCAAATAAGGACGCAGCCGTTTTTCTACGCGTAGTTGATGAGCATATTCCGAAAGCAAAGGAATGTTCTTATCTTTACGGCCAGCGTACCGCTTGAATGCATCTGTAATGATCTGAATATCCGTGTGGCTGATGGGCTTTAGAATTTCACATAGGGTTTTTTCTGCATTGTAGGCCCGGACTGTATTTCCGGCAGGGGTGTCAACCAGCGCGATTCCAAGACTGTAATAAGGCTCTTTCTTGCAAGAGCATAAAATGCCCGCTGCTTTTGGACTGGATGTATTATATCCATAGGGAAATGCCATGTGAAACTTGTGTGGTGTCCTGTCAGTCAAATCATGCAGAAACAGTGCGGTATCCAATGCAAATACACCACGCTTATATCGCTCTTGAATGGATACAAATTCATCCTCCCAAACTTCCGGCAGGGTATATACCCCACGGGAGACCTGATCTAATCGGCCTGTATCGGCCAAATATTTCAAACTTCCGCGTGATATTCCGGCAGAAGAAATCATAGCAGCAGTTACGATGCCATTATTTTGGGAAGCTAACTCTATAATCTTCGTTGTAGAATCCATAGCACACACCTTCTCTCGAATTGACTTTCACGCTAAACATTATACGCTTATTTAGCATAAAAGTCAACGAGACGGCATCGCTTACAGAATCATATCAAGAATATCCTTTGCAAAGTAGATAACCACGCCGCCGAAGAACGTCATAAAGCCTTGCGCCCGCTGGCTGGCATCGTGGCCTTTGAGAGCAAGGCCGATTTGCACGATGCCGAACCCCAGCAGGATCGCGCCGATGGCTTTGATGGCGCTGAACACAAAGTCGCTCAGATTGTTGATGGTCGTCAGCGGATCATCTGCAAAGGCAGGCATGGCCATAACAAAAGCAGCGGCAACCACCGTCGCCGCCACAAGATAAAGGCGCTTGATTTTGCGGTCAGTCACCTTGGTCGTATTGAGAGAAGTTTTCTTCATTTTCATAATAATTTTCCTCCGGGTGTTTTTCTAAGTAGTCGAGCTGTTCGTACATTTCTTCGGTGATTTCGGGTGCTGTCGCTGCGGCAACAGCATCCATTGTGATAGTGACGGCGTCACCCATATAGTCGGGCGGGATTACATAAGGCTCACCTCCTGCATCGGGCGTATATTTTACATTGGGATGCTTTAATAGGTTATACTTTCGATCAATTACCGGGTCCTCGCTGCGCATCAGCAGTAGACATTCATCATCCCGCATACGGCGGATTTCATCCGGCATACACAGTTCACGGCCAGCGGTTTGCAGGCTGTCGCTGCTGCTGCCCCGGCTGCCTTTTCCAATGCTTTGGCTTTTGGTGCGTTCGGTTTCCTTGCCGAGAATCTTGGAAAGATATTCGTATGTGCCGTACTCGTTACCGCCGAGGTAAAGCAGGGTGTCACAGTTTCCGATTATGCCTTCCCAATCATCTTTGAACAGGCTTTTTAGCTGGGCAATGTTCTGCAAAATAATGTCGCAGCTGATATTGCGGCTGCGGCACACGGCCAAAATGTTTTTGAAGTTTTTGGGCAAGGCAACATTCGCAAATTCATCCATCATCAGCCGCACATGAATCGGCAGCGCACCGTTGTATTCCGGTGTAGAATCGGCCAAACGAAAAAGTTGGTCGAAAAGCTGTGTGTAGAGCATCGTTGCAATGAAATTAAAAGTTGTATCATTGTCGGGCAAAACAATAAATAATGCCCGCTGCTCCAGCCCCATACGCGGCAGGAACATTTCATCGCGCGAAGTCATTTCTGCAAACTTGCGGGAGTTGAACATGTACAAGTTTGCCGCTGCCGAAATCAAGATGGATTGCAGCGTCTTTTTCGCACCCAACATAAAAGACTTGAATTGCAGGACAGCGGGGTGCTGCGGGTCGCGGCGCTCCAGTTCTCCAAACAGCATCATCAAGGGGTTCTCGACCATTTCATTTTCGCTGACTTGGCAATTCAGAATCATATACATCAATGTGGAAAAATTCTGCTCACTGGCAGGGGCTTCGTACATGAGATAGAGAATCAGTGCGGAGATCAGCAGCACAGAAGAATCATCCCAAAACTTATCACCGCCGCTGGGGGCATCCTTGGGTTTGGTGTTGTTGACAATGGCGAACGCCAGCTTGATGGCGTCCTCATCGGTTTCGAGATAGGCCATCGGATTGTAATGGCCTTGAAAATGCACAAGGTCAAGCACTGTCACGCTGATACCTTTCGTTTCCATGATTCTGCCGAGGGTGCGTGTCAACTCCCCTTTGGGGTCCAGAAAAAGATAAGAGCCAATCAGTTGCAGCGCGTTGGGCTTCACATAAAAGCGTGTCTTGCCGCTGCCAGATCCGCCGATTACGATAATGTTGAGATTATGTTTATGCGCGTGGCTGTCGGTGCTGAAGCGTACATTCTCGGTCAAAATGTAATTTTCTTTGGTGTCTTTGGTATTGCGGTACTTGATGTTTAGTCTGTGGGCGCTGCCCCACTTGGCCGTGCCGTGCTCCGCGCCGGGGTGGCGGTCTGCTTGGTCGAGCATATAGCAGTAGACGGCCAACGGATAAAGCACCAGCACCGCCAGCAGAAATTTTGGAGTGCTGGCGCACCAGCGCAGCATGGATGGGGTGTGCAGAATTTCGGACAACACTGCGGTAATTTCTGCCAGCCCCTGCGCCTGTTCAGTTGCCTGTGCCAGTGCTGCGGCAGCAAACAGCAGCGGTATCAGCAACAGTCCATACAGAATGATTTCTGTGCGGTGGTCTTTATTCGGACGCATGGATTAACGGGCCTCATCTCGCTGCGGTGCGCTCTGGCCGCGCTGCAGGCCAAGTCCCTTTTCTACAGTGTCTCCAATAGTCACAGACAGTTCCCGAATTTCTTCCAGTGTTTTGCGTTCCTCGCCGGGTGGAATGTGGGTATCCATCCCGTCCAAAACAGCGGCAGTGGTATCGGGCATCGGCAGGGAAAACCGCCCGCAAAACTCCACCGAAACGGCCATTGCTGTTTTTCGCAGATAAGGCGCTTGGGAGATACCCGGCGTGTGCTGCTCTGCGGTTGCAATAACGATTTCGGCGGGCAGTCGTGCCAGCACTTCACGCTGCGGCATGGCCGTTGGGAACACAATCGCGTGTTGCTCGGCATCGTACCCGACAACGCCCTCATTTTGAAAAATGATGTTGACCGGAGAAAGGCGCTCCAGTTCCTTGATGGCCTTGTCCATCTGCTCCGGCTTGATTTCAGGAATCGGATACGGCTTGTTGCCGTAGGTCATGGACACATCGAAAATTGAGCCGACATTATAATAACCATTGACGCGCACAAGCTGTGGGATGCCTTTTGCCCCTTTGTTTACGCGCCGCCCGAATTTATCCCAGTCTTTGGCGGTCAATACGGCCCGCGCTTGCGGCAGGGTTTGCAGCACAAGTGCTGCATTGCCGGATGTGATATGACTGCCAAGCCGCCCCCTGCCGTACAGATAGTCGGCAAGGCGCTGGCCATCCTGCACAACTTCCTGCAATACGGATTTTTGCGCCGCAATGGTTTCTTTAAGTTCGGCTTGCTTTTTGGCTTTCCACTCCTCGATGGGCAATCGCTGTTCGTACATTTATCGCTCCTCCTTCGCAGTAATATCCTGCACTTTTTCCTGTGCCTGTGCTGCTGCGCGGGCGGCTTTTTTCAGTGCCATAATGGTTGCCCGCACAGATGGCCGGGGGTCAATATCCAAAGGATTCTTCCCGCGCGTCAGCAAGCTGTCACCGGATTGACGGCGGGTTGGGTCTTTTTTTCTGTCTGCCGTAGTGACCTTGGGAATGGCATATCCCAACTGCTCATAGATGCGGTTCAGTTTGGCGACATCTTCGGCTTTGAACATGACGTCAACTTTTTCGTTCTGTGCCTTATCCTTGATGACCGCGAATAAAACGCCGTACTGCTTGGCCAATTCCTTAAACTGTCCCACGTCTTTGCTTTGCAGGGCAATAATTTTTAGTTCCTTGCCCTCCCGCAACAGACGGTCAAGGCTGGTTTTGCCTTTCACTTTAGGATTTTCCTTGGCGTAGGCCAGCGATAAGGCCAGTGCATTTTTAATACCCAGCGCAGACAGCTTAATGGCTACTTCGGTAACCTGTAAGGCTTCCCGCACCATCTGATCGGCTGCTTCGCCTCCGTTGTTCATCTTGTTTCACCTCATTTCGTTCTTCCTGTGCGGCAAGTTCTGCTTGCCGTAGTTTTTCCTGCACCTCGGCAGCATCTGTTTCGATGTCGGAACAGATGTAAACCTCATGGCGCAGGGCTTTCATTTGCTGGGTCAGTGATTTGATTTTTTCTTCCCGCGCGGCACGTTCCGGCTCACGCTTTTGGCGATATAAAACTTTGCGCTGGCGGGCAAGCTGTTGGATTTGGACTTCTGCACTTTCCTTGTAGGCCAGCAGTTCATCCATAGTTTCAATATGGTTTTCCCATAGGAATTTTGTCTGCTGCTGGTATCGGCTGAACAGCAGAAAATCCTCGCGCAGCAAAAAGTAGCAGCGCTTTGTTGCCTTGCCGTGGTAGGCTTTCCGCAGCAGGGCGCAGTAGTGATAGTAGCAAGCCATAAAGCCGGACACCTTGGGATACCGGCGCGGCAGCTTGCCGAGATACCGCGCTCGCCGCACAATGGGCTGTAATTCTGTGGGCTGCCATTTCGGTTTTGCCGGGGCATTTTCCTGCCGGTATTCCTGCTGCATTTCGGTGGGCATACGGTGCAGTTGGCGGTAATACTCCCGCAGCGCTGTCTCGGAAAAGCGCGGGTCGAGCCGGTCAATGCGGATATTTCGTTGAGCGTCTTTATGGCGCACCGCTATGTGTTCCACACGCGGGCCATATTTGACCGTGTAGCCCATGTTCTGCAATTCGAGAATAAAACCATCAAAGCTGTCGGTGGCAGCAATGGCCTGTTCCACATCCTTGCGTACCATACCACGAATGGTAGGCTTGCCGGTCTGACCGCTTAGCCACTCGTCATAAGATTTTCCCTTGCCGTCCGTTTCGATGACGGACAGCCGATTTTCTCGGCAAAGTTCATCGGAAGTTTTGCGGATTCCCTTATAATAGGTATTGAAATCGCTTCGGAACATTCTGCCATCAGCGTAGGATACAGAATTTACTACAATATGATTATGCAGATGCCCTCGGTCAAGGTGGGTTGATACAGTACATTCAAATCGATCTGCGAGAAAGCGCTGCACAAACTCGCAGCCGATTTGATGCACTTGGTCGGGCGTGGCTTCGCCGGGCGCAAAACTTTGTATAATATGATAGGCCAAAATGTTGCCGTCTTTTACAGGCTTGCGCCAGCGTGTTTTGGTTTCCATCATAATTTCATAGGCGTTTTGCGGTATACAGTTAAATCCGCTTACATATAGTTGGTGTTCGGTTTTGTCATTGTTTTGAGTGTAGTTAAGCAGCTTGTTCAAGTCCTCCGCGCTCCGGCGCTCGGTTTTCATTGGATTGCTTGTGTAGTCTAAACACAGATTCAAGTTCGACTTCACCTTAATAATTTTGGTATATGCCATATCAAAGACTATCCCTCACACAGCGCCACATATCTTCCAGTAGGCTTTGCGCTCTGTCCAACTGAGAAGCACTTACCCGGCCTGTCGCATTTGCAACGTGGGTCAACTGATTCAAATTGTTGCCGATGGCCGACAACTGCTGGCGCAGTTTGTTGTAGCTGTCGGGTGGTGCGGGTTTGATTCTGCACCCATCCACCAACGAACGGACAAACGGCTCCATTTTCATGCCCGCAATTTCGCACTTTCCTTTTAAGGCTGCATATTCTTCTTCCGTAAAGCGGACAGTCAACTGCTTTTTTCGTATTGCGATAATCGCGCACCTCCTCTTTTTGTAAAATGTGGCGGCAAATTTCATGGGGTCTTAGGGGGCTTTCCCCCTAACAAGTGGTCGTTTTGCTGTCATGACAGCAAAATGACATGCTTGCTCGTACTGTGCCATAGGCACAGTACGCCGCCCGCTGACAATCACCACGGCAGCCGCAGACCTTTTCTGGTCGCATAACGTTCGACACGACGAGCCAGCCGAAACATATTAACCCGGTCACGCAAGCTGTACTCGGTGGCCGTGACCTGTACCCCATGCTGCATAAGCCGCTTGAAAAAAGAGTACAAGTGGTGCTCCTTGCCGCTGACCTGCCGCATACGGCAGATGTAAACCCGGTCAACTTTTCCACCCTTAATCTGCTGCATCATATCGCGGTAGCCGGGGCGCAGCAGCCAGCCGCCGCGCTCGTCAATGCTTCCACCGACAATATCACAGCCGTCATGCAGAGCCTGCATTGAGCAAACTTTATAGCTATTCATTGTGCCATCGTAGTCGCCGGGAATTCGCGCGTACACCCACGCGCGGGGTCTTTTCTGTTCGTCCATTGTTCACCGTTCCTCATAAAAACTTAGTTGTTCGCCCTCCTGCCGAAAGCGTTCGTCTATCTCACGAAAAGTGCGTCGCCAACTAAAACGTTCGGTGGATTTATTCGGCACGTCCTGTAATTCAAGCAAAAGCTGCCAGAGTTCGGGGTGGTATCTGTAGAGATGCCGCAGTTCGCTGATTGATGCGTTCGGGCAAAACCAACAACCCCCGCGTTTAGTGAAGTCATACAGCGGGGACAGCAGCCCCTCAGCTGCGCACATAGACCTCGCTTCTGGTTCGGCCACATGGTACTTGTCCAGCAAAGAAATCTGACCGGGCTTTAATCGTGCCAGTCGCTTGGGTTCATCTGCGGCGATGCCGATGTACTGCACCGTGTCCGGGGGCAATGCCTTCTGATATGCCTTGATCGGCGGCAGCTTGCAATCCCGCTGAATTGTACAGCGCCCACTCAGAGGGAATCCCGAAAGCATCCCCTTGGTTTTTCCTCGTGTGACAACATGGTAAAAGCAGGATAGATAGGTCTTTTCGGAGCGCAAAACCCGTGTCGGGATGCCGCGCTGTTCAAAATACGGGATTGCCGTTTCGTGGATAAATCGGTTGTGTTCGGGCAGCTCGCCGGATATTTCCTCGCTGAACATGACCTCGCAATACACAAGTTCGTCCAGCGGTTCACCATGCTGCAAGGCCAGCAACGCGGTGGCGATACTGTCTTTTCCGAAACTGCAACTTAAAATATGTTTCATGTTTTTTCTCCAATAAAAAGCGGACGGTCCGCGTGGACCGTCCGTCTGATAAGTGTACTTCATTTTTGCTTATTCCTCGGTGTCATTATCCTCATCGGTGCGGGGAGCCAATTCCTTGCTGCGGGCACTCTTATAGATCAAAATTGCCAACCCTACAAGAGAGATTCCCGCAATCGCCAGCAGCAACCCCAGCGGAGAATTATCGCCGGTCTTAGGAATCGTCAGCAGCGGCGTGGGGGGTGCAGTGGGTGCAGCGGGCGCTGGGGTCGTGTTCGGCGTTGGCTGCGGGGTATGGTTCGGGGTCGGCGTGTTGTCGGGAGTAGGTGTCGGGGTGTCCTCGCGAGCATCTTTCATTACCACGGTCTGAATCTCGCCGGTGGGCAGAACGGTAAAGTCGATGCTTTCTGCAACCTTGTAGCCGCTGGGTGCGGTGATTTCCGTCAGTGTATAATCTCCTGCAGGCATCTTTTCCACATAATGCGGTTCGTTTGTGGAAATCCAACGGTCAATCTCGGTGCCGTCCTTGTCCTTGATAACCAGTTCTGCGCCGGGAAGTTCTTCGTTGGTGGTGATGTCTACCTTGGAAATTTTCACCTTGATGGTATCATCAAACATTTCAAAGGTCTGCACCTCACCTGTGGGCAGTACCTCAAACTCCACACGCTCCGCAATGGCATAACCGTCCGGGGCAGTCACCTCGGTCAAAGTATACTTGCCAGCAGGCAGCCTTTCCATGTAGTGCGGTGCATCGGTAGAAACCCAGCGGTCAATTTCGTTGCCTTTTTCATCGGTAAGCGTAAGTTCTGCGCCGGGAAGTTCTTCCTTGGTGGTAAGGTCTTTCTTGGAAATCTGCACCTTGGTAATATCATCCCGCATAATAACGGTGGCATCGTCCAGCAGTCTCCAGTCATCCCACTTCCAGAACAAAATGTTCTTGGTGGTCAGATAGTAAACTTCGCACTCCTCCAAAGGATTGCCGCCCTCGTCAGTTTTCTGAATCAGGCGGAACGTAATATTATCGGCCAGTGCGTACCCATCGGCGGCGCGGATCTCCGTCAGTGTGTAAGATTCACCGAAATGCAGCCCGGTCACGCGATGCGGTTCATCGGTGGACACCCATGTGGTTACGATGTTGCCATCCATGTCCTTGATAGCAAGTGTAGCGCCGGGCAGTTCTTCATCGTTGGTAAGGTCGCGCTTGCTTACCCACATTTCCGTAGGCTTATTGGAACAAGTGTTATCCAGCACCATAATAGCTTGTCCGTCATAGGTGAAAGTAACCTCCATCGGCTCCTCGTTGACATAATAGCCGAGAGGGGCGCGGAGTTCCTTGACGATGTAATTACCGCTGTTGGTGGTGGCGTCCTTGCGGATGCTGCTGCCGTAATACTCGCCGCGAATGGGAATATCGCAGTCAAAATAGGTGTAGCCGTCTGCGCCGGTTTCGGGGCTGGTGGCGACCAGTTCGCCCGCTGCAAACAGCAGTTTGCCGTCAACGCTGTAAATATCATCAGCCGTGTACAGGTTGAATACTGCACCGGCAAGGTATTTGCCGGTTTCGCGGTCAACCTTGTAAACGCCGACTTTGGCTTTTTCGCGGTCATTGTAGAATTTCAAGGTCTGCTGCTCGATGAAATCGGCGTTGGCATCCTTGCTGCGCACGACCTCAAAACTCTGGGAAGATGCAGCGCCATCATATTTGGCAATGCTCGTGACCATAACCACATCGTTCAACTGGGCATCCCAAACGAAAGTGACATCATAGCTGTCAGAAGTGCCGACATAGCCGTAAGGCGGTTTGGTTTCCTCGATATGGTAGCTGCCCAGCGGCAGGGTCACGCTGACTTCGCCAATCGTGCCGTCATGGATTACGGACAGGAAATCGTAGGTGGCCTTGGTGCGGGCAGGGGCAAAGGCGGCAATGTCTGCGCTGCCGTCGCCGGTGGTGACTACGGCGACTACATCGCCCTTGGCATACCAGAGCGTGCGGTTGCCATAATTGTCGGTCTGCCGATCCTGCGTATAAATATCCTCGGCGGCGGTGATGGTGTATTCCGCACCGGCCAGCGGGCGGGTTTCATACACGAAATTGCCGTCCTCGGCCTCGCCGGTCATCCACGGGTCAAGTGCGCCCGCTTCTGTTTCCCAGCCAGCTAAGACTTCGCCTGTTTTGCGGATCGTCAATTTGCCCAGCGTCTCATGGTTAGAGTAGTTTTCACCAATCACAAGGGTATCCATGCCGTTCTCGTTTTTGTCGCCGGTGGCTGCGTAAATGCGGTCTGTGGTGATTTCAAAATCCACATAGTAGATGCCATCTGCATCGTCGGCCAAAATGCCGTTTTCATATCCGGCAGAATCCAGCCATTCGTTGTAGAATCCGTTCGGGCCGGTGACTTCTACAATGCGATACTTGCCCAATGGCAGCTTTTCGGGCAAGGTCAGAATGCCCTCGCCGTTGGTATGAAAAGTGTTTACATCTTTTGTCAGATGGCCGTTGACAGTATCGGTCATTGTGACGAGCTTCGGGTTGCCGTTGCTGTCATAACGGTAATGCCCCTGCTCGTCCAGCCAGTAGATTTGGAAAGCGGTGTCGGGCAGCAGTACCGGTTTGCCGGTTTCCTCGTCAATTTTTGTGATGCGAAGATAAACTTCGATTTCCTCGTCCAGTACCGTAAATTTCTGATAGCTGTCAGAGCCTGTCATTACGCTGCCCTTGGGGGTAGCCATAGCGCCCCACGGGTTGTTATCCTGTTCGGGGTCAACGGTGACAATAAAAGGTTCAGCTTGGAACAGGTCGTGCGGTACGGTGGTTTCCACGACCAGATAAGTGCCATAGGGTAAACCCTGCACACGAATATTCCCGGTGTCATTGCTGAAGATTTCGGCAAGCTGGTATTCGTTGGCGCTGCCGGTGGGCTGCCAGCCATCGCCCTTGCCGTTCTTGTTTTCTCCTGCGGCAGTCAGCGTTTTGTTGTACGCGGCAATTTCGTCAGCGTTGACCTCATAGGTCTTTGCGATGGCCTGCGTTTCCGCAGAAAAATCCCACTTCGGATGCTCGTTATCGTAGGTCTTATCAATGTAGGCATCCAAAATGCTTTGCAGGGTGTAGCTGCCGCTGCGGGTCTGCTCAAACTGCTTCAGTTTGGACAGGTCGGACACAAGGAAGAATGTAAAGCCTGCGCCCTCCAGTTCCAGTCCGTTGCTTTGGCCGCTGGAGGATACGATTTTACTGATTTCCACATTGCCTTTTGCTACTTGGTCTTGGCTCTCGGCCAGTGCATTGTCAGCATGGATGTGGTAATTGGCGCTGTAACTGGTCTTGTCGATCTGTTCACCGGCTGCCTGTCGGTTGTCGGCAAAGGTGGTCTTTTCTACATACCACCCCTCATCAGAATAGGCGGGTGTGATGTAGTAGTTATGCTCATCGACAAGATAGCCGTCTGCAAAGGACAGGTAATAGGCATCGTAAGTCCAAGAGCCATCCAACGCTTTACCTTTAGAGACTGTAGAAAACTGGTTCTTGTACACCCAATCCGTGTACTGCCCGCTGCCGTTCTTGGCAAGCGCGGCGGTCTGCCCGGTGGCTGCCTTGGTGCGGCTGTCCACGGTGGGATAGGTGCCGGAAACAGCAAGAGCGCCGTCACGCAGCGGGATAACCACGCCGGTGGAGCGCTCTACGACATAATATTTGCCGAGGTACAAATTGCTGAAGCACAGCCAGCCATTCTCGATTTTAGCGCTGGCTACAAGGTGGTCTTTTTTCAGAACGGGTAAATAGTCAGACACCCACTGCCCGCTGTTGTCGCGGATTGTGGTGTGCCAGATGGGATTGCCGTCTGCATCCACGATTTTGGAGTAGTCCACTACGCCGGTCACGCCATCGGGGTGCGTAATATCTTCGGCGGCGTAAAGGTCGTACACCGCGCCGTCCAGCGCGGCATCGCCGTGAGTTTGCCCGCTGGCAAGGGCTGTGCCGTGGGCGGCGCTGCCGCCCACATACCGCACGGCATCAAGGTCAACCTTGGAGATGCTGATTTCGCCCAAGGCGCGGTCATTTTTCATAACGCCGTCTGTGGGCGTGATTGTGTAGCTGTCCTCATTGGCCGCTTTGCCGCTGTTGTCGGTGTTATAAGTACGACGGGGATCCTTGGCAGTGTCGTAGATGGTAACGGTGGTTTCTACGCCTGTACTGGTGACAAGTTTGGTGCCGCCTTTGTCGGTAGCGGCAATATCGGCATTATAGTCAGCGTTGTCCAGCCAGATTACAGAATTGTCGCTGTCCTCGGTGATTTCGATATAGTAACCGCGCTTGCCCAGCGGAGTGTTGGCTATGCCGGGATGATTGATGTCTGTCCAATCGCCAAAATAGCCTGTGGGCGCTTTGCTTTCCACGATGATAAACTTGCCCGTATTACGCTGGGTGTAGTAAAGGGTATGCCGCATGGAATTCGTGGTCGCATAGGCTGCACTGTTGATGACCGCATAAGTGCCATCGCCTTGGCGCTGCACACTGTAAGTGTTGTAGCCACCTGTGGGCTGGTATTTGCCCGTTACAGTATCCCACTGGAAAATCTCATACTGGGCATCGGCAGCAATCTGGTTGCCGGTTTCGCTGTCGGTTTTCCTGATGTTGACCTGCAGAGACCATTCATCGTTTTTCATCTGATAAGCATTGTTGGAATTGGCCGGTACAGAAATGGTCTGTTTGCTGCCATTGCTGCCCCAATACATTTCAAAACCGTAAGGAACACCCACTTCCTCATAGCGGAATTTGACGTTCGCCAGTTCTGCCTTTGCAGATGCAACCGCATTGTCCACCATGCGCTGGGCCTCGCCCTGCAACTCGGCAATCGCAGCATCGCGGGCGCTGTCGGCGGCTGCATCGGCTTCGTCCTGCGTGGTGTAGGGGCCTACTCGCCCGCTGCGGCTGTCGGTGGTTTTGCTTACGGAGTAGTGCAGCGTCCAACTTGCAGATGCAGCACCTCCTTTGTTTTGAAAATTGTCATCGTTGGTATGGCCAGCAGTGGTGACGGTCTGTTTATCTGCGGGAGAAATATTCCATGTGCCGCCGTCAATAGTACCGCTTTTGGTGATGGGTTCAATCTCGATGGTCGCGCCGTCCACTTTCTCGGTGGTTTTAAGCTGCACCTTGTTGGTGATGATACCGTAGTCAAAATCAAAGCTGCCGCTTGCGGTCTGCGCAGGGGCTTCCCAGTTGGCGTAAATTTCCTGCACGATGGGTTTGGGGTTCGGTTCGTCATCGGAGATTTCGGGGCCAATCACAGCCACAGTCTGCCAGCCCGCGCGGCCCGGCTGATAAATATAGGTATAGTAGCCGCGGGCGGATGCGTAGGCGTCTGTGCCCTCCAGCAGCGTCTGCGCGGATCCCATAAGAATTTTGGCGGCAGTGCTGTCAGGATAATTCTCGATAATCTGCATCTGCGCATTTGTATAGATCGTGCGGCAGAAATCCAGCAAACTCGGCGCTTCTGCGGAGAGCGCAACCGGAGGGAGCTCCTGCATACCGAGCGAAAGCTGAGTCAAACCGCCCCAGATTCTGTACTGGTTGCCATAGTGGTCGCCGGGTACATACTGGTCTGCGCCAACCATAGAAGTATTGACATAAGTGTACGTTGGACAGTTCTTGGGCTGGCCGTCTGCGCCAGGGGTGCAGCAGTAGGCGGGTTCGCCGTTGAACCAGATCAGCCAAGTGCCGTTGACTTTGGCGACCTTGGTGATCTTGCCACTTGTCACCGCAGGGGTGGGGCGCTCGGCAAAGGCGGCAATTTCACTGTCAGGGAAGGGATACTCGGCAGTCGCATTGCGGTCGATGGTCACCTGCAAGGTTTTGGTCAGGGTGCTGCCGTCCGGCGCAGTGTAAACCAGCTGTGCGGTAAAATTCGCATCCGCCTGTACATATACACCCAGCACCGCAGCCGAGGTTTCGCTGTATTCGTTGTGCAGCAGACTTTCGGCATCCTTGGCGGGCTCGCCGTAGTAGTCCAGCAGGGTCACACCGTCCGGCAGAATTAGATCAAGGGAACTGCTATCGGCGGGGTACTCCACCTGTGCCAGAATGGGAACAATGGCATAGTCTGCGCCGTCCAGCAGGGGCGCGGCCATGGTAAGACCGTCGTTGTCCAGTGCAACGGCGGTCAGATAGCTGCCGCTGGTTTCTTCCAGCTGGCTTTCGGGCCACTCGCAAATGCCGATTTTAGTTTCACCGGTGGCAACCGGCAGACCCTCGCTACCGATGTAGGAACCAATGGGTGCATCGGGCAAGTCAGTGTACAGTTCCGCGCCGACAACAGCAGCAGAGATTTCTTCTTCAGCGGGCTGCTCTTCTGCCGTTTCCGGGGTGGCTTCGGTTACATCCTCGCCGGGGTCGGGGCTGCTCTCGTCGGTCTGGCCGTTGTCTGTTTCAGACGGCTCGGTCTGCTGCTCCATCTGCATGGTTTCCTCGGTGGGCTGCGGTGTGGGTTCCTCCGCAAACGCCGCACCGGGCAGCATGGAGCAGAGCATTACCGCCGCCGCAAACAGCGCAGTAACGCGATGCTTCAATTTATAATGTGTTTCTTTCATTGTGAAATCCTTTCAAAACAGAGATTTTTTCACGAAAAAAAGCGCCTGCAAAATGCAAACGCTGCGGTTATCTTTCGGGGGTATCCTGAACGGGCGGGGCTTTGGCTTTTTCAAATTTTCGCACTTGGTTTACAAAACCGTCCAATAGGCAGGTATGCGCTTGTAGATCAGCGTAGTAACAGGAACGGTCAAGTCCACGGCGATCCATATCTTTGATCGTGCGAATGGAATCTGCCCATTCTCTATTTGCGCGAGAAATACGACCATCTCCATCACGGGTTTGAATGGCCGCTGCCAACACATATTTTGTGCGCTCCAAACCATATTCCGCCACTACCTGTTCAACAGCGCCAGCGCCCAGCCGCATACCATCAAAGCGCTGTGCAAGCGCTGCGTCAATCTCGTCCCGACACCTTTCATTCAAGTGGCAAGACGCATGGTACTGTGGCAATTCGCCGTGTTCGCGGGCATAAGTGACGGACTGTCGATATACTTTGGGTGGGTTCTGCTGCTGTTCCTTTTTCAGCAAGTCATCTGCACGGTCTTCCACGCACTGAGCCACAATGCTCATATAATCGGTTTCCAGCTTGGAAAAATCCTTATACACATCCGCCAGCGGCGCGGGAGATTTCAGCAGTGCCCGCACCTGTGCAGGGGTGAGGTTCATTTCTTCCGTTGCCAGAATAATGTCCTCACGGACGCTGTACTCGTAGGCGTGGTGTAGAATTTCTTCTGGCGGCTGTGCGGTCAGCCATAGGCAATAGGCGCTCTGTTCCACCCGCATTTTTTCGCAGAGCTGCTCCTGCGGGGTCATTCTTTTACCTCGCACACCAAAGAATTGGTTTCCAGCACATGACGCCAAAAATCGACCTGCCTGTCATAAGACATATTTTCATAGCAGACATCAATCAGCGTTGCATACAGCTTTTCCTCATCTTCTGGGGAAATGGCAAGAGAAATATTGTTTTGCGAACAATAGCACAGGTAATCAACAAGGTCGCCCATAGTATCTGCACCGCTGTTCTCCAACAATTCTTCCCACTCGTGCGGAAAATCGAGATCTTCCAGCACAATATCCACCGTGTCGTCACACATAGGAATGCTTACGGTTACTTCCTCTCCCGGATGAGGGCTGAAACAGTCCAAAATAGGTAAACAGCCAGCGTGTCCGGCTGCATCTGCCAATGTGTTGGCTAACAGACTCATCATTTCATCGTGCGTCATAAAATCCTCCGAAGCAGATAAGATTCCACAAAAATTACGACTGCATACTGAATAAATTACTTCGTGTATGCAAATCATTCAACATCTCTCCATTCCAAGGAGTTGTTTTCAAGCATATCTTCCCAAAATGCCATCTTGCCGTCCATGTCCATATTTTCATAGCAGATTTTGAGCAATGCAGTAAAAAGAACATCATCGGCACTTGAATTTTCGGATTCGTTTTTGTTCAGATAATCGGCAACGTCTCCGATCGTTTCAGCACCGATTTTTTTCAGCAATGGTTCGCACTCTTCCGGCCAGATTTCGCTGCCCACCGGCATGATGCGCATAACAGCGTCAACAGGATACTCTATGCGAGTTTTATCTTCCTCGCACTGTGAGAAACCGTCTATAACGCTAATACAGCCCTCATACCTTGCCTTTGTAAGCAGGGTCAACGCTAATTCTTCAATAAGTTCGTCATAAATCATGTTTTCCTCCAATAGAAAAAGCGCCCACAAAAGTGAGCGCCCAGATAAAATATTCGGTTATGAGAACACCGGCAAACTTCCGTTTGCTGCATCCGTTTTCAGAATGGTGATCCAGTTGCTTTTGCCGTAGAGAAACCGCACGATATGCACGGTTTGCGTGGCATCGTCCACCGTGTAAAACGCAAGGTAATTCATAACGATGGTGAAGCGGATTCCCCATAAGGAAAGCAGTTTGTCGGAAACGACTTCAAATTTGTGCGGGAATTCTGCCAGTGCTCCGATTTTTTCGTCGGCCACATCCAACAGCTTGTCGGCGGCAGTTGGATTTTTCAGTACAAGGTCGATATAGTCGTAGGCGTTCGCCATATCGCGCTCGGCGGCTTGGGTGACATGAATGTTGTATTTCATCTGCGCTCCCTGCGGTGGCGCAAATCAGCCATAACATCGGCAAAGGGGCGCGTGTTCCCGGCTTCCACATCGGCAAGGCCCTCTTGCAGCTTGCTGTACAGTTCAATGCGGCCCGCCATTTCCTCGTAGGTTTCCATGCTCATAACGGCAAGGTCGCCCTTACCGTTTTTGGTAATAAAGACCGGCTCGTTGTAGGCATGGCAGTAAGAGGAAATGTCATTGTAGTTGTTTCTCAAATCTGCGCTGGAACGAATGTTCGGCATAGATAGCACCTCTCTTTCATACAGAAATTATATCATAATTTGTGTATGAAAACAAGTAGGAGTTTTAGTTGAATGTGACAGTCCAGTAGGTATACTGCCCCTCGGCGGTGGAGCAAAACCAACAGCCGACACCCATGCTCGTAAAGCTGGCGTTGGTGATGTTGGCATAGTGGGCAGGACTGTTCTGCCAATAGCTGCATACGCTGCTGGCCGAGCCGATAGGACCGGCTGCGCAGATTTCACTGCGGGTGGTCATGCCGCTGTGGTCGAACGCACCGCCTGCGATAAAGCTCTCGCAGCGGGCATCTGCCGCCGCGCTCAGCCCGCCGTCCATTGCCAGCGGGGAAAGTCCCGCCGCCGCACGGATGGCGTTGATGTTCTCCTGCACGGCCCAGTATGCGCTGTCGCTGCTGTCGATGCTCCACCATTGCTCCGTACCGGCTGCAAGGTCGAACGGCACCGCACCATAACTCATACTAATCTGTGCGGGAGTGGCGGCTACGGTTTCCTCCACCGGGGCTTGCGTGGGTTCTGCGGTGGGGACTGCCGTAGGCTCTGCTGTCGGCGCGGGCGTGGGGGCCTGTGTCGGTTCGGGTGTCGGCGCAGGGGTTGCAGTCTGCGCAGGTTCGGCAGTTGCAGCAGCTTCCACCGGCTGCGCAGTTTCTTCGGTGGCCGGTGAGATTTCCACAAGTGCAGCCGGTTCAGCCGCAAGAGTTTCATCCGCTGCCGCTGCACACCCGGACAGCGCCAATACTATGCCCAATGCAACAATAGATTTTTTCATAAAAACTACTCCTTTCATCCTTGGGGT
>OGHL01000441.1_pt1 | contig 30167 bp, 17 predicted proteins | sample 1571391 | NCBI WGS metagenome assembly OGHL01 (sample SAMEA2581948, study PRJEB24529) | metagenome | biome: Human gut stool | place: China | collected 2011 | reverse complement strand
TCGCAACAATGCAGGGTACATGGTATTTCTACCTCCTTGCTCTTGCAATCGGTGCAGTAGTTACAATGCTTATGCTTGCACTTCTCAAAAGACCGATTAAAAAATAATTAATTTGCTATTACCCGTTTTTTGAAATGTTTTGTTCCTCGGCACCGGTGTAAAAGCCGGTGCCACCCCTCAAAACTCAAAGAACTTTCACGACATTAGATTCAAAACTTCAAAACACAAATTTATTTATAAAGGAGATTTTATTATGGCATCAAAAGAACTCGTACTCACAAATGCGCAGGGATTCCATATGCGTCCGGCATCGGTTTTTGCAACAGCTATGGGCAAATACAGCTGTGATGTAACAATCAAATTCAACGGCAATCAGTACAACGCAAAGAGCCTCCTCAACATTATTGCGGCTTGCATCAAGTGCGGCAGTGAAATTGAAGTTGTTTGCGACGGTGCTGACGAAAACGAGGCACTTGCAGAGGCAGTACAGCTCATTGAGAGCGGTCTTGGCGAATAATGGCCCTGACAGACCAGTTACAAGAGGTGAAGATTATGCTACACGGAACAGCCGCATCCGAGGGTATCGGAATCGGTAAGGTAATGCTTATTGAAGAACATTCGCTTGAATACACTCCACGAACAGTAACAGATACTGAGGCAGAGTCACAGCGTTTTAAGGCAGCAGTAGATGCTTTTTGCTACAATACTGAAAAACAGGCAGAAAATCTTCGCAGTTCAGCCGGTGAAAAAGAGGCAGAAATTCTTGCAGGTCACATTCAGATTATCAAAGATCCGTATCTCAGCGGTGAAATTGAAAAGCTGATTGCAGACGGTCAATGTGCGGAATCTGCTCTTGAGCATATGTGCGATATGTTTATTGCAATGTTCTCGGCAGCTGACGATGAGCTTACAAAACAGCGTGCGGCTGATGTCAGAGATATCAAGAGCGGTGTTCTTGGCATTCTTCTCGGAGTAAACGAAATTAAAGTAAGCGATGCGCCAAAAGGCACTGTGCTTGTTGCAAGGGAGCTTACTCCTTCTGTTACGGCAGGTATTGTAAAAGAAAACATAGCAGGCATTATTACTGAAACAGGCGGAACAACTTCCCACTCTGCAATTCTTGCAAGAGCGCTTGAGATTCCCGCCGTACTCAGTGTTGAGGGTGTCGCATCAAGCCTGAAAAACGGCGACACAGTTGTAGTTGACGGCAGTGAGGGTGCTATAATTGTTAATCCGGATGATAACACAGTTGCAGAATACTCCAAAAAGCGTGACGCTTTTCTTGCAGAACGCAAAGAGCTTGAAAATTACAGGGGACGAGAAACAAAATCCGCAGGCGGAGAAGTTTATGAACTTTTCTGCAACATAGGAAAACCCGAAGACGCTGTCAAGGCAGTTGATGCAGACGGCGAGGGTGTCGGACTTTTCAGAACAGAGTTTCTGTTCATGGACAGAACTTCAATTCCGACAGAGGACGAACAGTTTGAAGCCTACAAAAAGGCGGCTCTTATCTTAAAGGGCAAGTCGCTGATTATCAGAACACTTGATATCGGCGGTGACAAGGACATTCCGTACCTTGGACTTGAAAAAGAAGAAAATCCGTTCATGGGATTCCGTGCAATCAGATATTGCCTTAAAAACCGTGAACTTTTCAAATCACAGATTAAAGCCATTTTGCGTGCAAGCGCATTCGGTGACATCAAGATTATGTTCCCACTCATCACAACTATGGATGAACTTCGTGAGGGCAAAAAGCTTGTCGCAGAATGCAAAGCCGATTTACGCAATATGGGCATAAATTTCAACGAAAACATTCAGGTTGGTGTTATGGTTGAAACAGCGTCTGCGGCAGTTATCGCAGATATGCTTGCAAAAGAGGCAGACTTCTTCAGCATCGGCACAAATGACCTCACAGGCTACATAATGGCTTGTGACAGAGGCAACAACGATGTGTCTTACCTCTACTCTCCCCTTCAGCCAAGCGTTCTCAGAATGATTAAGCGCACAATTGAGTGCGGTGTTCAGAACGGCATTTCAGTCGGAATGTGCGGTGAGGCTGCCGCAAACAAGCTGATGATTCCGTTGCTTATTTCATTCGGACTCACAGAATTCAGCGTTTCCGCTCCGTCAGTTCTCAATGTGAGAAAAATAATTTCCACATGGACAAAAGAAGAGGCAGACAAAGTTACCGAAAAGGTGCTTGAAATGAGTACACAGCAGGAAATTGTCGAATACCTCAAATCGGTTGTGTAAAACAACCAAGTTAATATGCGTTAATCTCAGTTAAATAATTTGCAAACACGATTAATCCCCGTCAGAAATTCTGACGGGGATTTGTCTTTTGGTATATTAATTAGTTTTTTCTCTGCATACTATCACTTTTTGAAAAGACGCAGCCGCAGTAGTTTTGGCGGTAGAGGTCATATTCTTTTGAAAGGATGATTGAACGCTTGTAGCCTTCACGCTTTTTGAAGTCGCTGTACAGCCACGGAATGCCGTACTTCTCGGCAAGCTCCGCACCGATTGAATTGAGCAACTGCGCATTTTTCAGCGGACTGATTGTAAGCGTGGTTGTGAAATAATCAAAGCCGTGTTCCTTTGCGTAGCGTGCAGAGGATTCAAGTCGCAGTCTGAAACATTTTTCACACCGCTTTCCGCCCTCGGGTTCATTTTCAAGGCCTTTGACATACTCAAAGTAATCCTTGGGCAAATATTCGCCTTCAATTACCTTTACAGGATGTTCAAACGGCATAAGCGACACAAGACGCTTTTCTTCGCTCAGGCGGTAATTATACTCATCCGCAATCGAAATATTCGGATTGTAAAAATAGACCGTGATATCAAAATATTTTGAAAGATACTCAAGGCAGTAGGACGAACACGGGGCGCAACACACATGCAAAAGCAGTTTTGGGACTTTTCCCTCCCCCGTTATTTTGTCAATCACCCTGTCGAGTTCTTTCTGATAGTTTATCTTGTTCATACTATTATATAAATTTGCAAATGTAATCAAAAAGTTCTTCGGCTGTGTCTGCAACAAACGGCGCACCTGCGTTCATAAGCTCGTTTTTTCCCCTGAATCCCCATGAAACACCTGCCATTTTTACACCCGCATTGTTTGCCGTAAAGACATCGACATCGCTGTCACCGACATAGAAACATTCTTCGGGAGTTACACCGCTCATATCGAGGAGTGCAAGCAGAGCATCAGGCTCGGGCTTTGTCTTATACTGAGGTTTCTGCCCCCATGCCTGAGTAAACTTGTGATTTGGGAATGCTTTTTTTAGCATTTTATCAACAAATTCATCCGGCTTGTTTGAAAGCACACCTGTTTTTACACCCTTTTTTGCAAGCTTTTCAAGCATTTCGGCACAACCGTCATATGCGGCAGTGTGGTCGTTGCAATGAACGGCATAGTGTCTGTCATAATCAGCCTTGACCTTTTCAAAAAGCTCGTGGTCGGTCCACGCATCTCCCATCGCCCTTCTGATGAGCATTTCTCTGCCGTTTCCGACATATGTTTTATAATTTTCAACCGGCTTTTCTTCAAGACCGTTAAGCTTCAGACCGTAGTTCACACTTATAGCAAGATCGGTAAGCGAATTCATAAGCGTGCCGTCAAGATCAAATACTACCATTTTTACCATAAATATCACCTTAGTTTAATCCTTTTTCCTGTTCAAAGAGTATTGCTCTGCATGGTGCCGCCTCAACTCCGCCGAGCTTTATCGGAAACGCACACAAATCATATTCGCCGTCAGCCACTCCCGAAAGATTGAGATTTTCGAGAACGGCAATATCCGCTCTGCCAAGTTCAAGATGTGTTTTAACTTCATCAAACGGAGGTGCGATTGACTCGGCATCCGTACCGACAAGCACCACCCTGCTTTGTGCAAGCACAATTGCGGCAGAATGTGAAAGGTATGTTTTGCCGTTCCCACGAAAGAGTATGCGTTTTCGGCAATACGGCAACAGCTTGTCCATATCTTCGCCCGTCAACACACCCTTGACCGTTATTACGGTGCATTTTCCGTAGAAAGTGTTGAGCCTTAAATCGGTTATCCCTTTGCCGTCAGGGCAAAAGTGGAGAGGAGCGTCAATATGCGTGCCTGCATGAACGCACATAGAAATCTGCGAAAGATTGCACTCGTCATCTTCATCAATACTTCTCAGCGGAGCCACAACAGTTTCGGGATCACCCGGATATGTTTCGGTTGTAAGAGTGTCTCTCGAAATATCATGAATATACATACCATCCCTCGCCTCTTTTCTTTTTGAACATTTTTAATTCACGCAGAGCATCAGTTCCTCAGAGCCTAAGTAAAATATAACTCTGCTTAAATTCAGAACGAACCCATCGTATGAGTAAAGCGGAACATCTGCACTATGATTATACCACATATTACTGCACTTTGCACCTTTATCGGCAAAATTTCCTTGTTTTACGGCAAAAAATAACCCCACAGGAAAAACCTGTGGGGTAAACTGCAATTGTGAATTTAATCAACAGCGATTAATTATTCAACAGAAATCGGTAAACCGACATTGCCTGTTTCGTAACCGCCAACGATGTACTTCTGAACGAGAGTAGCATCCTTGATTGAGATTCTGCCATCCTCGTTAGCATCACATGCCTTGAATGCGTTTGCATCATCAGCAGCAATACTCATAAGGTTGATAGCAATCTTCTGAATTGTTGTAGCATCTACAACTGTAATTGAGTAGTCGCCGTCAGCATCGCCGAGAAGCGGAACACGGTTACCGTCAATCTTAATATTAGCCTTAGCACCTGAGCGTGACGGATAATCAAACTTAGTAAGATCAAGTGTGATTGTTACATCAACGAGTGAATCTTCCGGATAACCGGCAGAAACTGTGTTAAGGAGCATATTTTCACCATTGAATGTAAGGTCAAAATCTTTGCCTATAGTAGCTGCACTCTGCTCAGGAAGACCCCAGTTAGCAGCCCAATCGTCGTTAACTGCAAACTTGAACTGGTATGCAGCATCAGCAGATTCAACACCTGTGTATGTAATCTGATAAACCTTGTCAGCAATCTGAGTCATGTGGTTAACTTCAGCGTCAACGCCCCATTTTACACCGTTAAGCCAGCTGTCTTCGCCGTTACCAACAACTGTAATGCTGTTGATTTCAAGGTCTGTAACCATTTTAACACCGTCACCTGTTACAGCAATCTCGTTTGTAGCAGGATTGAAAGTTACAGTTACATCACAAGCACTTTCTACATCGAAAGTTACATTGTTGTCTGTACCGTCAAGACCGATCCACTTCTGCTCGTCGCCTGTGTTTGCAACGACCTTGAGCTGATAGCTTTTGCCCACCGGAACAGCTGTAAATGTCTTTGTATAAACATCGCCGCTCTTTGTCATTACGTTTTCGGGAGCGAGTGCAGGAGAACCCTGCCATTCATAACCTGTGAGTGATTCAACACCTGCTACAACATACTGTGTTTCGTCAACAGGCTCTGTTGCAGGTTCTGTAGTGGGTTCTGTTGTGGGTTCAACAGTTGTAGGCTCAACAGTTGTAGGTTCTTCTGTTGCAGGAGCTGTTGTACCTGAAGGATCAATACCGAGAAGTGTAGCTACTGTTGTAAGCGGAGCACACTCGGGATAAGCTACAGGATCAGCAAGCTGTTCTGCATACATCTCAGCATAAGCGTTGTAAACATCCATTGGCTGAGCCTCAACCTGTGCACAAATGTCAGCTACAGTTTCGGGAGTGTAGTTTTTAGCATTCTTAACAGCCCAGTTGAAAAGAGCCTGTGCAACCATTTCTGCTCTTGAAAGGTAAATCGGGAATCTGCCCTCAGTTACATGACCGAGTGATGTGATTGCAGCCTTTGGACCGTAGTTATCGCTGTTATTCTTCCATGTTGCAGCAAAGTCACGCTTTGATGAATCTTCGGTATTCTCAACTGTACCGCCTGTGAGGTAAATTGTGTCGCCGAGACAAGGCTTGCCGAGTGTTACATTACAGGTCTGGTGACTCTGTGATTTAGTATCAATTGTTGAGAAAATTACAGCATAGTCAGCGTTGTCTTTAAGACCGCCGTGATTTGTGCCGTCAGCTGACTTCAATTTTGCAGTATCGAAGTAGTAAAGACCTGTAGCAGAATCCTGCTTACATTTCTCTGCCTTACCCTGCCAAGATGTTTCAGGTAAATCATCGCCTGCTACAGCGTAAAGGTGACAGTATACTGTCTTTGTTGTTCCCCAATCTGCAGGGAGATTAGATGCGTCAAAATAGATTTTTGTGTCGGTTTCTTCAGCTGATGCAGAGAATATGGTCAAGCCTGAAAAACAGGATACAGCCATAAGAACTGCAAGCACCAAACTGAGAACCTTGGATGATTTTTTCATCGCTAATTCCTCCTTTTTTGTTACTCAAATTTCGAGTAATTACATTATATATCAAAATGTTCAGATTTACAAGTGGTTTTTGGCAAGTTTGTAAATTTTTTCTAATTCTTGTTTTAAACCTATTGTTATGCGCTCACATTTGGTGTTTTTACTTGACAACAGTTGCAAATAATTGTATTATTTTAATGGTTATTTTTATCTATCTATCTGTTAAGAGAGGTTAAGTTATGGAAAACAGCAAAAAAACCATGGATAAAATCGTTGCCCTGTGTAAAAACAGAGGCTTTGTTTACCCAGGCTCCGAAATTTACGGCGGCCTTGCAAACACATGGGATTACGGTCCGCTCGGTGTTGCACTTAAAAACAATATCAAAAACGCATGGCTCAAAAAGTTTGTTCAGCAGAACAAATATAATGTAGGTCTTGACTCTGCAATTCTTATGAACCCGCAGACATGGGTTGCATCGGGTCATCTCGGCGGTTTCTCTGATCCGCTTATGGATTGTAAGGAATGTAAAACCCGTCACCGTGCCGACAACCTTATTGAAGATTTTGACGGTACAAATGTTGCAGGCTGGACAAATGAAGAAATGATGAATTACATCAAGGAAAAAGAGATTCCGTGTCCTAACTGCGGCAAGCACAACTTTACTGACATTCGTCAGTTCAACCTTATGTTCAAAACATTTCAGGGTGTTACAGAGGACAGCAAGAATGAAATTTATCTTCGTCCGGAAACTGCTCAGGGCATTTTTGTGAACTTCTCTAACATTCAGAGAACAAGCCGTAAGAAAGTTCCTTTCGGTGTTGCACAAATCGGTAAATCTTTCAGAAACGAAATCACACCCGGTAACTTTATTTTCCGTGTTCGTGAGTTTGAACAGATGGAGCTTGAATTCTTCTGCAAGCCCGGCACTGACCTTGAATGGTTTGAATACTGGAGAGGCTTCTGCCGTGACTGGCTCTATTCTCTCAATATTAAGGAAGAAAATCTCCGTCTTCGTGACCATGCAAAAGAGGAGCTTTGTTTCTATTCAAAGGCAACAACAGACTTTGAATATCTCTTCCCGTTCGGTTGGGGCGAGCTTTGGGGCGTTGCCGACAGAACAGACTATGACCTTACACAGCACAGCAAAACAAGCGGTAAGACACTTGAGTATTTTGATCCGACAACAAACGAGAAGTACATTCCGTATGTTATTGAGCCGTCACTCGGTGTTGAGCGTCTTTTCCTTGCTCTTGTTGTTGAGGCTTACGATGAAGAAGTTATTGACGAAAAGGATACACGAGTTGTGTTAAGACTTCATCCGACACTTGCTCCGTACAAAGCTTGCGTTCTTCCGCTTTCAAAGAAGCTCAACGAGCAGGCCGGCAAGGTTTATGAACAGCTTTCAGCCGACTTTATGACTGATTATGATGATGCCGGTTCAATCGGCAAGCGTTACAGAAGACAGGACGAAATCGGTACTCCGTTCTGTATCACATATGACTTTGAGTCTGTTGACGATGGTTGTGTAACGGTTCGTGACCGTGACACAATGCAGCAGGAAAGAGTTGCAATTGACAAGCTCAACGATTATATTGCTGAAAAGATTAAGTTCTGATTTTAATATGATATCAAAAGGACATTCCAAATGGAATGTCCTTTTTTGCGTAGATGCGGATATTATCCGCACCTACAGAATTGTGCAAATGGTAGCTATACTACGCCCGAGCATAATATGTTTTTTTTAATACTGCACACTTGGGAACGGCGGCTCACCGTATAAAAACAGCGGATAACCTCAAAATTCGGGTTATCCGCTGTGTGTTTTATTCAATATAATAATCTGAATTCAATCAAATTACTTTGAGAGGTTTGTGAGAACCTTTTTGATTCTCTCAACAGACTCAATCGTGTTTTCTCTGTCACCGAATGATGTAAGACGGAAGTAGCCGGCACCGTTTTCGCCAAAGCCCTCACCCGGAGTACCTACAACATTTGCCTCGTTGAGGAGGAGGTCAAAGAATTCCCAACTGCCCATGTTGTTCGGACACTTGAGCCAGATGTAAGGTGAGTTCTTACCGCCTGTGTAGTAGATGCCGAGTTCATCAAGAGCAGATGCGATAATTCTTGCATTTTCCTGATAGTAAGAAATGTTCTCCTTGATCTGCTTCTGACCTTCTTCGCTGAATACAGCGGCAGCAGCACACTGAACAGGCCATGAAACACCGTTGAACTTTGTTGCCTGACGGCGGTACCATGTTGCATAGATATTGTGACCGTCACGCTCAAGCTCCTTAGGAATTACCGTGTAACCGCATCTTGTGCCTGTGAAGCCTGCTGTCTTTGAAAGTGAGCACATTTCAATTGCGCACTTTCTTGCACCTTCGATTGCAAAAATTGAACGAGGGAGATCCTCTGTGATGAATGCCTCATACGCTGAATCGTAGAGGATTATTGCATCGTTTTTGAGAGCATAGTCAACCCACGCTTTGAGCTGTTCGGCGTTGTATGCAGAACCTGTCGGGTTGTTAGGTGAGCAAAGGTAGATGATGTCTGCCTTTACATTTTCATCAGGAAGAGCGGCAAAGCCGTTTGCCTCATTTGATGTGGCATAAACAATTTCTCTGCCTGCCATAATGTTTGAGTCAACATATACGGGGTAAACAGGATCGGTTACAAGAACAATATTATCCTTTGAGAAGATGTCGCCTATGTTACCGCAGTCCGACTTTGCACCGTCTGATACAAAGATTTCGTCAGCGCCTACTGCAACACCAAAGCTCTTGTAATAATCTGAAATAGCCTGTCTGAGAAACTCGTAGCCCTCATAATCGGGATAGCCCTTGAAGGTTTCCTTGTGAGCAAGATCCTCTGCACCCTTTTTCATTGCTTCAACAACAACAGGAGCAAGCGGAAGGGTTACATCACCGATACCAAGCTTGATAACCTTTTTATCGGGATGAGCCGCAATATATGCATTTGTCTTTTTTGCAACATCTGCAAAAAGATAGTTAGGAACGAGATTGTCAAAATTTCTGTTAATCTTCATTAAAATCAGTCCTTTAAATCTGAAAGTTAAGTGGAAAAATCAATTACTTTTCAAGTGATGCCTTAATAAATTCTCTGAAAAGCGGATGAGCACGGTTCGGGCGTGACTTGAACTCGGGGTGATACTGAACAGCAACGAAGAAACGGTTGTCGGGAACTTCAACAGCCTCAACAAGAAGTCCGTTAGGTGAAGTACCTGTAATCTTCATGCCTGCATTTTCAATTTCCTCTCTGAAATCGTTATTGAACTCATAACGATGACGGTGACGCTCTGAAATTTCATGCTGACCGTAAGCCTTAGCCATAAGCGAATCGGGCTTGATAACACACGGATATGCACCAAGACGCATTGTACCGCCCATATCCTCAATGCCTTCCTGTTCAGGCATAAGGTCAATAACATTATGCTTGCCCTCTGGTGTAAACTCACCGCTGTTGGCGTCAGCATAGCCGAGAACATCTCTTGCGTATTCGATTACTGCAGTCTGCATACCGAGGCAGATTCCGAGATACGGAATATCATGCTCACGGGCATATTTTGCAGCCATAATCTTACCTTCGATACCTCTGTTACCGAAGCCACCCGGAACGAGGATACCATCAACATCACCGAGAAGCTCGTCAACCTTGTACTTTGTGAGAAGTTCGCAGTCAACCCACTTGATTTCAACATCGGCGGAATTTTCATAGCCACCGTGACGAAGTGCCTCTGCAACAGAAAGATATGCGTCATGGAGAGCAACATACTTACCGCAAAGAGCAATCGTGCATTTCTTTGTGCGGTTGTTGATACGGCTAAGCATTTCTTCCCACTCGGAAAGGTCGGGCTTTTTGTCCGTTACAATATTGAGCTCACGACATACAACATTTGAGAAATTGCTCTTTTCAAGCATAAGAGGTGCCTGATAAAGCGTTGGGAGAGTAATATTTTCGATTACACAATCCGGCTTTACATTGCAGAAAAGTGCAATCTTGTTGAAAATGCTCTCCTCAAGAGGTTCGTCACAACGAAGAACGATGATATCGGGATTGATACCGAGTGAACGAAGCTCCTTTACAGAATGCTGTGTCGGCTTCGATTTGTGTTCCTCACTGCCCTTGATATAGGGAACGAGAGTTACATGAATAAAGATGCTGTTCTCTCTGCCGACTTCAAGAGATACCTGACGGATAGCCTCAAGGAACGGCTGGCTTTCGATATCGCCCACCGTACCGCCGATTTCCGTAATTACAACATCGGCATTGGTCTTTTCACCTACATTGTAGATAAAAGACTTAATTTCATTTGTGATGTGAGGAATTACCTGAACTGTCTTACCGAGGTAGTCGCCGTGACGCTCCTTTTCAAGAACATTTGAGTAAACCTTACCTGTTGTGAGGTTTGAATACTTGTTAAGGTCCTCATCAATAAAACGCTCATAATGGCCGAGGTCGAGGTCGGTTTCTGCACCGTCCTCCGTTACATATACCTCGCCGTGCTGATACGGGCTCATTGTACCCGGATCGACATTGATATACGGGTCAAGCTTTTGAGCAACAATCTTGAGCCCTCTTGCCTTTAAAAGTCTGCCGAGAGATGCGGCTGTGATACCCTTGCCAAGACCGGATACGACACCGCCTGTTACAAATATATATTTTTTATTTTTCTTATGTTCGGTTATCTCCACGATTACACCTCAACTTCGCCTTCAAATACTTTTTCCGCATTACCTGTCATATATACCGTTTCATCAGTATAGTTGATAATAAGATCGCCGCCCTTGAGCTTAATCTTGATGTCTTCGCCCTTTTTGCAGAAACCGTTTTCACAAGCGGCAACCGCAACGGCACAAGCGCCTGTACCGCAAGCCCATGTTTCGCCTGAGCCACGCTCCCACACTCTCATCTTGATTGTATGGTCATCGAGAACTGTTACAAATTCTGTATTCACTCTTTCAGGGAAGAGCTTATCGTTTTCAAACTCCGGTCCTACGGTTTCAATATCAAGATTATCAATATCGTCCATGAATACCACGCAGTGTGGGTTGCCCATTGATACGCAGGTGATGTTATAGTTCTTGCCTGCAATTTCAACAGGTCTGTCAACAACCTTGTCACCGTCAAGAACAACAGGAATTTCCTTCGGATCAAGAATAGCCTTGCCCATATCAACTCTGAGGCGGTTAACCTTTCCGCCTGAAGTATAAGCCTTGAGTTTCTTGATACCGCTGAGTGTTTCAATTGTAATTTCGTCTTTTTCGTTGATATCAACCATACCGTGGTCATAGAGGAACTTACCTACGCAACGGATACCGTTACCGCACATCTTACCCTCTGAACCGTCAAGGTTGTACATTTTCATCTTTGCATCTGCAACCTTTGAAGGGCAAACAAGAATAATACCGTCGCCGCCGATACCGAAATGTCTGTCGGAAAGTCTTACGGCAAGCGCCTCGGGGTTGCTGATTTCCTGATCAAAAGTGCTGCAATAGATATAGTCGTTGCCTATACCCTGCATCTTAGTGAATTTTAACATAAGCTTTTCCTCTCTCATGTGGTTAATGTCGATAAGCTCCGTGCTGTGCTGTGAATAGTGGCTCTTAAGACAATCTGCAAGTGCATTTGCCGTATCAAGAGATGTAAGACACGGAATATTTCTTTCAACAGTCTTACGACGAATTTTAACAGAATCTCTTGAAGGAATTCTGCCCTTTGCAGATGTTGAAATAACATACTGAATCTTACCCGATTCAATGAGTGTAAGAGTATTGTTTGTCTTGGACTCGTGAATTTTCTTTACGCTTACGGCGTCAATACCGTACTTCTTGAGTACATCCGCTGTACCCTCTGTTGCGTAGATTCTGAATCCGAGGTCGTAGTATTTCTTTGCGATTTCACCGATTTCAGCCTTATCCGAATTACGGACTGTGATGAACACACCGCCCTTTTTCTTCATCTTGTAGCCTGCACCGATGAGTCCCTTATAGAGAGCCTCCTCAAGTGTGCCTGCAACACCAAGAACTTCACCTGTTGACTTCATCTCGGGGCCGAGGTGGTTATCAACATTGATAAGCTTTTCAAAGCTGAATACGGGAACCTTAACCGCAATGTAAGGACTCTTTCTGTAAAGACCTGTGCCGTAGCCCATATCTTTGAGCTTTTCGCCGAGCATTGCTCTTGTTGCAAGGTCAACCATAGGAACGCCTGTTACCTTACTGATGTAAGGGATTGTTCTTGAAGAACGGGGATTTACCTCGATAACATAGAGTTCGTCTTTATAGATAAGGTACTGAATGTTTACAAGTCCCTTTGTACGGAGTTCGATTGCAAGGTTCTTTGAGCTTTCAATAATAATCTGAGTCATTCTGTCTGAGAGATTCCATGCCGGATAAACCGCAATTGAGTCGCCCGAGTGAACACCGGCACGCTCGATATGCTCCATAATACCCGGAATAAGAATATCTTCACCGTCACAAATGGCGTCAACTTCAAGCTCTGTACCCTGAAGGTACTTATCAATAAGAATCGGATTTTCAATATTCTGTGCAAGAATGATTGCCATATACTCTTTGACATCATCTTCGTTGAATGCAATAATCATATTCTGACCGCCGAGAACATATGACGGACGGAGAAGAACAGGATAACCGATTTTGTCTGCAACATCGAGAGCCTCGTCTGTTGTCATAACCGTTACGCCACGGGGACGCTTGATGTGATACTTTTCAAGAAGCTCGTCAAAACGCTCTCTGTCCTCTGCCATATCAATGGCATCGTATGATGTGCCGAGAATATTTACACCGTTGTCGCTGAGGAACTTTGTAAGCTTAATTGCTGTCTGTCCGCCGAATGCAACAACTACACCGAACGGATTCTCTGTCTTTATTATGCCCATAACATCTTCGGTTGTGAGCGGTTCAAAATAAAGTCTGTCGGCTGTGTCAAAGTCTGTCGATACTGTTTCAGGGTTGTTGTTTACGATAACAACATCGTAGCCTGCCTTTTTGAGCGCCCATACGCAGTGAACAGACGCATAGTCAAATTCGATACCCTGACCGATTCTGATAGGACCCGAACCGAATACGATAACTGTTTTCTTATCGCTCTTCTGCTCTCTGATGAATTCCTCAGCTTCATTTTCCTTATCAAATGTTGAATAGAAGTAAGGAGTTTCAGCCTCAAATTCTGCGGCGCAGGTATCAACCATTTTATAAACAGGAACAAGCGGATTTTCAACCTTCCTGCCTGTGATTTTTTCAATTGTTCTGTCAAGGAATCCATTGTTCTTGGCACGAACATAGAGATCCTCCGTAAGCTCGCCGTTCTTGAGTTCGTTTTCAACGGCAATAAGATTTTTGAGCTTTTCAAGGAACCACTCGTCAATGAGAGTGATGTTGTGAATCTGTTCTACTGTAATGCCTCTCTTGAGAGCCTCATATACGCAGAAAATTCTTCTGTCATCGCAAACGCTGAGTCTGTCATAAACCGATGCGTTTGAAAGCTCTGCAAATTCCTTGTCATTGAGAGTATCGTGAGAAATCTCGGCACCTCTTACGGCTTTCATAATAGCCTGCTCAAATGTCGGAGCAATAGCCATAACCTCGCCTGTTGCCTTCATCTGAGTACCGAGTGTTCTCTTTGCATATACAAATTTATCGAAAGGCCATTTCGGGAATTTTACAACAACATAGTCAAGCGCCGGCTCAAAGCAAGCGTATGTTGTACCTGTAACGGCATTTTTGATTTCATTAAGTGTGTAACCGATAGCAATTTTAGCGGCAACCTTTGCAATAGGATAACCTGTTGCCTTTGACGCAAGTGCCGATGAACGGGATACACGGGGATTAACCTCGATAACCGCATATTCAAATGTTTCGGGGTTGAGTGCGAACTGGCAGTTACAACCGCCCTCTACCTTAAGTGCAGAGATAATGTTGAGAGCCGCACTTCTGAGCATCTGATATTCCTTGTCGGCAAGTGTTACCGTAGGAGCGATAACGATTGAGTCGCCTGTGTGAACGCCTACAGGATCGAAGTTTTCCATTGAGCAGACAGTAATAACATTTCCGTCGCTGTCACGCATAACCTCAAACTCGATTTCCTTCCAACCTGAGATACATTTTTCAACAAGCACCTGTGTGATAGGAGAAAGCTCAAGACCGTTTGATGTGATTTCACGAAGCTCTTCCTCGTTATCGACAATACCGCCGCCTGTACCGCCAAGTGTGAATGCAGGACGGATAATTACAGGATAACCGATTTCATCGGCAAACTTAACAGCTGATTCAACATCTGTAACAACAAGTGACGGAATAACAGGCTGACCTATTTCAATCATTGTGTCCTTAAAAAGCTGTCTGTCCTCTGCCTTGTCAATTGTTTCGGGGTTTGCACCGAGAAGCTGAACATTGTATTTATCAAGGAAGCCCTCTTTTGCAAGCTGCATTGAAAGGGTAAGACCCGTCTGACCGCCGAGGGTTGAAAGAAGGCTGTCAGGGCGTTCCTTTTTGATAATTCTCTTAACTGTTTCAAGCGTCAATGGCTCAATGTAGATTTTATCAGCCATTGCGTTATCAGTCATAATTGTAGCAGGGTTTGAGTTTACGAGAATAACCTCAAGTCCTTCTTCTTTAAGCGCACGGCAAGCCTGTGTGCCTGCATAGTCAAATTCGGCAGCCTGACCGATTACGATAGGGCCCGAACCGATTACCATAACTCGTTTGATATTCTTTTTGAGTGGCATATAATCATTCCTCGTTCAAGTAATTATTGTATCTGTTCTTATGCTGAATAGTAATCCGAATTTCGGACTCTTATTTTCTGTTGTTCTTCATCAATTCAATAAAACGGTCAAACAAAAATGCTGTATCGTGAGGACCGCCGCAAGCTTCCGGATGGAACTGAACCGAGAAAGCAGGCATATTTGTGTAGTTTACGCCCTCGCAGGTGTTATCATTACCGTTTACAAAGCTTACTTTGCCGTTTTCGGGCATACTGTCGCTTACAACAGCGTAGCCGTGGTTCTGTGATGTGATGTAAACTCTGCCTGTTTCAACCTCTTTTGCAGGCTGGTTTGCACCTCTGTGACCGTACTTGAGCTTTTCTGTTTTTGCACCCTGTGAAAGCGCAAGGAGCTGGTGACCGAGACAGATACCGAAGGTCGGAATCCCGAAGTCACAAAGCTTTTTGAGCTCTGCAATAATCTCTGTGTTGTCCGAAGGATCTCCCGGTCCGTTTGAAAGCATTACGCCGTCGGGATTCATAGCCTTAATTTCATCCGCTGTTGTGTGGGCGGGAACGACTGTAAGGTTACAACCTCTCTTAACAAGCTCTCTGCCGATGTTATGCTTTGCGCCAAAATCCATGAGCACAACATTGAGGTCGCCGTTTTCAGCATCAAAATGCTCTTTTTCTTTTATAGTAGTGCTTTCAACAGCCTCTGTAATAACATAGTTCTTAATCTCGTCAAGTTCTTCCTTTGTTACATCGGGAGAATAGGAGATTTTGCAGTTCAGAACACCGTATTCACGCACAATTCTTGTGAGCGCACGGGTGTCAATTCCGTAAATGCCGGGAATTCCCGACTCTTTTAAAAAGGTGTCAAGATCACCCTCACAACGGAAGTTTGAAGGAACTTGGCACCATTCTCGTACAATATAACCTTTCAGTGACGGAGAGTCACTCTCAAAATCGGCAGGGATAACACCATAGTTGCCGATTAAAGGAAATGTCTGAATAACCACCTGACCGTAATAGCTGGGGTCGGTGAGTGTTTCAAGATAACCTGTCATTGCTGTAGTAAAAACAAGTTCTCCCGTAGTTTCTTTTTCGGCACCAAACGCCTTGCCCTCAAAAACTGTTCCGTTTTCAAGGATTAAGTATGCCGCACGGCTCATAAAAACACATTCCTTTCAATAAACTAAAAAAATCGCAGTCAGTTCTCATATGTTCTGATAACCTGCTTTGCAACCTCAAGCTTGCTTGTTCTGAGATCCATAGCCTGTTTTTCAAGATAGCGATGCGCCTGATCTTCGGACATATTAAGGCAGGTAATAAGCAGGAACTTTGCTCTGTTTATTATCTTCATATCCGCAACCATATGCTTGAGCTTTTCATTTTCCTCAATCACACGGAACATACGCATCTTAAAACATTCCGTAAACTGCAAAAAGTGGTGAAACAGGTGCTTGTTTACGGGCTTTGCAATAACAAGAACACCGTGCTCCGTGAGTGCGTCATTCACATAATCCGCATTTCGCTGCGGAACGATAATCACAACACTTGAACGGGTTGTTCCGGCAAAGTACTTTGAAAGCTCAATGCCGTTTTCCTTTTCAAGCGGTGCATTGACGCAGATGAGGTCAAAAACCTCACCATTTGCAAGCTCCTTAGCCTCCTGTGAGGTTTGGCAGACGGAAATCTCCGTATAGCCTTCGCTTCCGAGCAATTGTGACAAAGAAACGGCACTCTGTTCAGAGTGTGAAATCAACAAAGCATTTTTCAAGAACCTCACCACCGCATATTGTTTCATTCATCTTATTATTTTACAAGATTAACCCCTATTGTTATTTACTTAAAGGAATTATGACAATATTTTTTACAATTTTGTAAAAACATTTTCATTGCAAATTTGTTTTACACTTTTCAACATTTTTCGGGCTTTACAACAAATTGTCTTTTCATTATTATTTATGGTTTTAAGCTGTATAATTCAAATATCCTTCATAGTGTAAACTTTGATTTTTGACACTATATTATATATAGTATAGAGCCAAAACGCCCCGAACAGCTATTGCCGTTCGGGGCGTCTCGGTTTATGTGAATTAAAAAGGATAGGTTAATTAAGCTATTGGGGATTATTCAATATCCTGCATAGCGTCGTAGCCTGTTTCGCCTGTTCTAACCTTAACAACATCTTCAACATCATAGATAAAGATTTTGCCGTCACCGATGTGACCTGTGTAAAGTGCCTTAACAGCCGCATCAACAACTGCCTTTACAGGAACCTTGCAAACTACGATTTCAACCTTCATCTTAGGAAGGAGGTTACTTTCAATAGCAACACCACGGTAATACTCTGCTTTACCCTTCTGAGCACCGCAACCGAGTACCTGAGATACTGTCATACCTGTGATGCCGAGCTTATCCATTTCTTCTTTAAGAGCTTCAAGCTTTGACTGCTTGAGAAGAATGTCAATCTTAGTAATCTTTGTGCCGTCGGTAGCCATATCATACTTGCCGGCAAGCTGAACGGGAACTGCCTGAGTTACAGGAACATTGCTGTCAACATCAAATGTTTCATCAAGTGAAGCTGTACCGACACCGATTGGCATAAAGTCTGCATATGCGCTGATAAGACCGTGCTCGCAGATATCGAGGCCCTTCATTTCTTCGTCCTTTGTAACACGAAGACCTACTGTCTTTTTGATGATTGTGAATACGATAATCATGCAAACAACTGTCCAAGCTACGATTGTAACAATACCGAGAGCCTGCTTACCAAGCTGAGCAAAGCCACCGCCGTAGAAAAGACCTGTAACACCGTTCTGACCGTTACCTGTTGCGAAAAGACCTACTGCAAGGCCGCCCCACATACCGTTTACGCCGTGTACCGAGAATGCGCCGACAGGATCATCTATTTTAAGCTTGATATCAACAAATTCAACTGCTACTACGATGAGGATACCTGAAACGATACCGATAACTGCTGCGCCGATTGCGTCAACATCTGCACAACCTGCCGTGATTGCTACAAGACCTGCGAGTGATGCGTTAAGACACATTGAAACATCAGGCTTGCCGTTCTTGATCCATGTAAAGAGCATGGTTGTTACTGTTGCAACTGCCGGAGCAATTGTTGTTGTAAGAAGAATCTGACCGAGACGAGCGCCGTCTTCAGCAGCGGCACCGTTAAAGCCGTACCATGCAAACCAAAGAATGAATACACCGAGAGCACCGAGTGTGATGCTGTGACCGGGGATAGCGTTTACCTTGCCGTTCTTGCCGTATTTACCGATACGGGGTCCGAGAATGATTGCGCCGACAAGTGCCGAGATACCGCCGACCATATGAATTACGATTGAACCTGCAAAGTCGATACAGCCGAGCTGTGCAAGCCAACCCTGACCGTTCCAAACCCAACCCGCTTCAATCGGGTAAACAACGAGTGAAATAATTGCGCTGTAAACACAGTATGCCGAGAATTTTGTACGCTCTGCCATAGCACCTGAAACGATAGTAGCTGCTGTAGCACAGAATACAAGCTGGAATACGAATGAGTTCCAATCAAAGTTCATCCAGTCTGTGAACATATTGAGGTTGGGAACACCGATGAATCCTGCAACATAGTCCTCAGACATCATGAGTCCGAAGCCTAACAAGCTGAATACAACCGTACCGATACAAAAGTCCATCAGGTTTTTCATAATGATGTTACCTGCGTTTTTAGCTCTTGTAAAACCGGTTTCAACCATTGCGAATCCGCACTGCATAAAGAACACGAGTAATGCGCCAATCATAAACCAGACGCCTGTGCCTCCGTAAATTAGTTCTGCCATATAAATCTCTCCTTTTATCAAAATAACAAAAACGGCGTGGAGTTGACAGTTTAATTCTGTCAATCACACGCCGTTGTGTTACCTGTTATACAATATAAATAATGTTATTTAGTATAAATAGAGGTTCTATCAATCACACACCGAAAAGAAGTTCGCCGTATGAAGGATAAGGCCAGTATTCCGAAGCTGTTTCTGTTTCCATTGCGTCACCGACAGCTCTGAGTTCCTGCATAAGTGCAAATACTGTTTCTCTGTAGTACTTAGCATACTTGAGGTTGTCATCGCTGTAGTCACTTGCCTTGATAACAGCCTCTTCAAGCTCTGCAGTTTTCTTTGAGAAACATACAAGTTTGTTTGAAAGGCTTGTAATAAGGTCTTCCTCAACACTTGTAGGAATAGCGTCTGAAAGTGCCTTCTTGGCAAGTGCTGTATCCGTAAGATCTCTTACATATGATGTAACGGCAGGAAGAATGTTCTTCTTAGCCATATCAATCATTGTGAGAGCCTCAATGTTAATCTGCTTAGAATAGCTTTCAAGCTCAATTTCATATCTTGCACGGATTTCGTCTGCCGAACAAATCTTATTCTTAACAAAGAGGTCAACATTCTTCTTGTCAAGGAAGTGTTCCATTGCGTCAGGAAGTGACTTGAGGTTAAGAAGTCCTCTTCTTTCAGCCTCTTCAACCCACTCGGGAGCGTAGTTGTTGCCGTTGAAGATAATGTTCTGATGCTCTGTGAATACTTTCTTAACAAGAGCCTTGATAGCTGCGTCCATATCATCCGCATCTTTAAGCTCATCGTAGAACTCTGAAAGTTCTTCGGCTACCATAGTGTTGAGCATATAGTTAGGGCAGGCAATGTTAAGTGAAGAACCAAGTGCTCTGAATTCAAACTTGTTACCTGTGAATGCAAAAGGTGATGTACGGTTACGATCCGATGTGTCCTTCATAAAGTCAGGAAGAACATCAACGCCTGTTCTCATCTTCTGCTTACCCTTGCTTACATATTCTCTGTCATTGATGATTGAATCAACGAGTTCGCCGAGGTCATCACCGAGATACATTGAAATGATTGCAGGCGGTGCTTCGTTAGCGCCGAGACGGTGGTCGTTACCTGCCGATGCAACCGTGATTCTGAGAAGATCCTGATACTCGTGAACAGCCTTTACAACTGCTGCAAGGAAAAGCTGGAACTGAAGGTTGTTTTCAGGAGTCTTGCCGGGCTCAAGAAGGTTTTCGCCTGTGTTGGTTGAAATTGACCAGTTGTTGTGCTTACCGGAACCGTTAACACCTGCAAACGGCTTTTCGTGAAGAAGACAAACAAGACCGTGTCTTTCGGCAACCTTCTTCATAACTTCCATTGTAAGCTCGTTGTGGTCGGTTGCAATGTTTGTTGTTGTGAAGATAGGAGCAAGCTCGTGCTGTGAAGGAGCAACTTCGTTATGCTTTGTCTTTGCAAGGATACCGAGTTTCCAGAGTTCCTCGTCAAGGTCTTTCATATAAGCAGCAACTCTTGTCTTGATTGCACCGAAGTAATGGTCGTCAAGTTCCTGTCCTTTAGGAGCTTTTGCACCGAAAAGTGTTCTGCCTGTATAAATAAGATCCTCTCTCTGATCGTAAGCGTCCTTATCAATAAGGAAGTATTCCTGCTCCGGACCTACTGTTGTTGTAACTCTTGTAACATTTTCTTTGCCGAGAAGATGAAGAATCTTTACAGCCTCTGTATTAATTCTCTCCATTGAACGAAGAAGAGGAGTTTTCTTATCGAGGACCTCGCCTGTATAAGAACAGAATGCTGTAGGAATGTAAAGTGTTCCGTCCTTAACGAATGCATATGATGTTGGATCCCATGTTGTATAGCCTCTTGCCTCGAATGTGGCACGAATACCGCCGCTTGGGAAAGAAGAAGCATCAGGCTCGCCCTTTACAAGCTCTTTACCTGAGAACTCCATGATAACCTGACCTTCACCGTTCGGTGCGATAAAGCTGTCATGCTTTTCGGCTGTGATACCTGTCATCGGCTGGAACCAGTGTGTGTAGTGGGTACAGCCCATTTCAACTGCCCAGTCCTTCATAGCAGCCGCAACAACATTTGCAACGCTGAGGTCAAGCGGTTCACCGTTCTGGATTGTCTTTTTCAAAGCCTTGTAAGTTGACTTTGGAAGTCTTTCCTGCATCTTCTGATCATTAAATACCATGCTGCCAAAAATTTCGGGAACTTTTGCCATTTTAATTCTCTCCTATCCATTTTGAAAATAAATTTTAATGGTCTGATTTTTGCTTTATAAAAACAGAAAAGGACACTGTAAGCCTCAGCTCACAGCGCCCTTGCTGTCTTTGATGTTGTTAGTATATTCCACTTTTGCGAATTTGTCAATACATTTTTTGAAAAAAGTTTTGAAATTGCAAGTTTTATTAAATTTCCTGCAAAATTAAACTGAAACACCGATAAGAGTTGCATATTTTCTACAACAATCACAGTAAAATGAAAGTTTTGCCCTTAAAAGTTGCAATTTTCCTTTATTTTCCCTTGACAAAGCACAATGTATAGTTATATAATCTAAGTGCTGATTTTTCTTGATCAACGATGACAGGGCATTTCAGAACATCAGCCGACCTGCACATTCACCTTTGCAGGATATAGCACAGGCTGAGCATAGCGGTTTTACCGCTGAGAAGAGATTGGGCATTTTACAATTACATATATATGATTGATTATTAACCGGCAGAACATTAATTGCCACTTTGAACCGATAAGTTTACGAAAGCAAACTTCCTTTTACATATATATGTATATAAAAAGTCCGCTGAATAATTTTTGTGATTAACAGGAAAGGGTGATCATTAATGGAACAGACAGTCAGAGAGAACAACAAGACTCTGTATTCTCCGAAGTTTGAACATGATAACTGCGGTATCGGAGCTGTTGTTAATATTAAGGGTATCAAGTCACACGACACCGTGGCAAACGCTCTGACAATTGTTGAAACTCTCGAACACAGAGCAGGTAAGGATGCCGAAGGCAAAACAGGTGACGGCGTAGGTATTCTTCTCCAGATTTCACACAAATTTTTTAAGAAGGCAGCTGCTGAAATCGGCATTAAGCTCGGTTCCGAAAGAGATTACGCTGTAGGTATGTTCTTCTTCCCTCAGAATGAGCTTGCAAGAAATCAGGCAAAGAAGATGTTTGAAATCATTGCAGAAAAAGAAGGTCTTACAGTTCTCGGTTGGAGAAATGTTCCTTCAAAGCCCGAGGTCCTCGGTCACAGAGCTGTTGAATGTATGCCTGCAATCATGCAGTGCTTTATCAAAAGACCTCACGGTGTAAAAAGAGGTCTTCCGTTCGACAGAAAGCTCTATGTTGCAAGAAGAGTTTTTGAACAGAGTAATGAAGACACATATGTAGTTTCGCTTTCAAGCAGAACTATTGTATATAAAGGTATGTTCCTTGTCGGCGATCTCCGTAACTTCTTCCTTGATCTTCAGGACGATGATTACGAGTCTGCAATCGCTATGGTTCACTCCCGTTTTTCAACCAACACAAATCCAAGCTGGCAGAGAGCTCATCCTAACAGAATGATTGTTCACAACGGTGAAATCAACACAATCAGAGGCAACGCTGACAAGATGCTTGCCCGTGAGGAAACAATGCGTTCGGAGCATCTCAAGGGCGACCTTGACAAGGTTATTCCTGTTGTAAACACAGAGGGTTCAGACTCTGCAATGCTTGATAACACACTTGAATTTCTCGTAATGAGCGGCATGGAGCTTCCTCTTGCCGTTATGATTACAATTCCGGAGCCGTGGGATAATAACGGCACAATGAGCCAGAAGAAAAAGGACTTCTATCAGTATTATGCAACAATGATGGAGCCGTGGGACGGTCCTGCGTCAATCCTTTTCTCTGACGGTGATATTATGGGTGCGGTTCTTGACCGTAACGGTCTGCGTCCGTCAAGATATTACATCACGAATGATGGCAACCTCATTCTTTCATCGGAAGTCGGCGCACTTCCTATTGATCCCGCAAAGATTGTTACAAAGGAAAGACTTCGCCCGGGCAAAATGCTCCTTGTCGATACGGTTCAGGGCAGACTCATTGATGACGATGAACTCAAAGAGTATTATGCGTCAAAACAGCCTTACGGTGAATGGCTCGACAGTAATCTTGTTTGTCTTAAAGACCTCAAAATTCCTAATATGAAGGTTGAGGAGCATTCATATAAAGAAAGACAAAAACTCCAGAAGGCTTTCGGATATACCTACGAAGATGTTATGACATCAATCCTTCCTATGGCAAAGAACGGCACAGAGTCAATTGCCGCAATGGGTACAGACAGTCCGCTTGCAGTTCTTTCAAAAGAACCGCAGCCGCTTTTCAACTACTTCAAACAGCTCTTTGCACAGGTTACAAACCCGCCGATTGACGCAATCCGTGAGGAAGTTGTAACATCAACAACAATTTATATCGGTGAGGACGGCAACATCCTTGAGGAGCGTCCCGAAAACTGCAAGGTTATGAAGATTCACAACCCGATTCTTACATCAACCGATATTCTCAAAATCAAGAATATGCACATTCCGGGCTTTAAGGTTGCGGTTATCCCGATTCTCTACTACAAGAACACAAGACTTTCAAAGGCTGTTAAGCGACTTTTCATTGAAGCTGACAAGGCTTACAATGACGGTGCAAATATTCTTATCCTCTCCGACAGAGGAGTTGACGAAAACCATCTTGCAATTCCGTCACTTCTTGCAGTATCCGCTCTTCATCAGCACCTTGTTGCAACAAAGAAGAGAACCTCACTTGCAATGATACTTGAAAGCGGTGAGCCGAGAGAAGTTCATCATTTTGCAACACTTCTCGGCTACGGTGCAAGTGCAATCAATCCGTATCTTGCTCAGGAAACAATTCACGAGCTTATCGGTGATGACCTTCTTGACAAGGACTACTACGCAGCAGTTGACGATTACAACAGCGCAGTTCTCCACGGCATCGTAAAGATTGCGTCAAAAATGGGTATTTCAACAATCCAGTCATATCAGGGCTCACAGATTTTTGAGGCTATCGGTATCGGCAAGGATGTTATTGACGAATACTTCACAGGCACAGTCAGCAGAATCGGCGGTATCACAATCAAGGATATCGAAAAGAATGTTGACAAACTTCACACAGCGGCATTTGATCCGCTTGACCTCGGTGTAAGCGATGAGCTTGAATCCCGTGGTTCACACAAGTTCAGAAGCGGCAAAGAGGAACACCTCTACAATCCGCAGACTATATATATGCTCCAGCAGGCAACAAGAACAGGCGACTATGAGCTTTACAAAAAGTATTCTCATATGATTTCCGAAGAAATGGATCCTGTAAACATCAGAGGTCTTTTCGACTTCAACTTTGCGGAAACTCCTGTTCCGCTTGATGAGGTTGAAAGCGTTGATTCAATCGTAAAGCGTTTCAAGACAGGCGCTATGTCCTACGGTTCAATCTCACAGGAGGCTCACGAAACACTTGCGATTGCAATGAATCAGCTTCACGGCAAGTCAAACTCCGGTGAGGGCGGCGAAAGCCTTGAACGACTTCTCACAAAAGGACAGAAGGTTGACAGATGTTCTGCAATCAAGCAGGTTGCATCAGGTCGTTTCGGTGTTACATCAAGATACCTCACATCTGCAAACGAAATTCAGATTAAAATGGCTCAGGGTGCAAAGCCGGGCGAAGGCGGACATCTTCCGGGCAAAAAGGTTTATCCCTGGATTGCAAAAACCCGTCATTCAACACCGGGTGTATCGCTCATCTCTCCCCCACCGCACCACGACATTTACTCAATTGAGGACCTTGCACAGCTTATCTACGACCTCAAAAATTCTAACAAAGATGCAAGAATCTCTGTTAAGCTCGTTTCGGAATGCGGTGTAGGTACGGTTGCCGCAGGCGTTGCAAAAGCAGGTGCAGGCGTAATCCTTATTTCAGGTTATGACGGCGGTACAGGCGCTGCTCCGAGAAACTCAATCTACAATGCAGGTCTGCCGTGGGAACTCGGTCTTGCCGAGGCTCATCAGACGCTCATTATGAACGACCTTCGTAACAAGGTTGTTATTGAAACCGACGGTAAGCTTATGAACGGCCGTGATGTTGCAATTGCAGCAATGCTCGGTGCAGAGGAATTTGGTTTTGCAACTGCTCCGCTTGTAACTCTCGGTTGTGCAATGATGAGAGTATGTAACCTTGATACCTGCCCGTTCGGTGTTGCCACACAGAACCCCGAGCTCAGAAAAAGATTCTGCGGCAAGCCTGAATATGTAATAAACTTTATGAAGTTTGTAGCAAGCGAACTTCGTGAATATATGTCAAAGCTCGGTGTAAAAACCGTTGATGAGCTTGTCGGAAGAATTGACCTCATCAAGAGAAAAGAAGGCATCACAGGACAGGCTGCCGAGGTTGACCTTTCTAACATTCTTGATACAAACTTTGTTTCGGAAAAGGTTGAATACAACAAAAAGAGTCTTTACGATTTCAAGCTTGAATCAACACTTGACGAGAGAATCCTCTGCAAAGAATTTGCAAAGGTTCTTGCAAAAGGCACAAAGAAAAAGGTTGAAGTCAATGTTAAGAACACTGACCGTTCATTCGGTACAATCTTCGGTTCCGAGGTTACAAGAAAGCATTACAACAACCTTGATGACGATACATTTACAGTAGTCTGCAACGGTTCGGGCGGTCAGAGCTTTGGCGCATTCATTCCAAAGGGACTCACACTTGAACTTGTGGGCGACTCAAACGACTACTTCGGCAAGGGACTTTCAGGCGGTAAGCTGGTAGTTTATCCTCCGAAGAACTCAACATTTGACGCAGGTAACAACATCATCATCGGTAATGTTGCACTTTACGGTGCAACAAGCGGCAAGGCATTTATCAATGGTGTTGCAGGCGAGCGTTTCTGCGTAAGAAACTCAGGCGCAACGGCAGTTGTTGAGGGTGTCGGCGACCACGGTTGTGAATATATGACAGGCGGTCGGGTTGTTGTTATCGGCAAAACAGGCAAAAACTTTGCAGCAGGTATGTCAGGCGGTGTTGCCTATGTTCTTGATGAAGAAAGAGATCTTTACACAAAGCTCAACAAAGAAATGGTTCTCTTCTCTGAGGTAACAGAAAAGTACGATATAATCGAACTCAAGACGCTTATTGAAGAACATGTTGCAGCAACAGGTTCACAGAGAGGCAAGAAAATCCTTGATAACTTTGACGAGTATCTTCCGAAATTCAAGAAGATTATTCCGCACGACTACAAGAGAATGATGGCTGCAATTGCCGCTTATGAAGAAAAAGGTCTTACAAACGAGCAGGCACAGATTGAAGCTTTCTACGAAATTGTGAATAATAAATAAGGAGGGGATATTTATGGGAAAACCAACAGGATTTATGGAATATAAGCGTGAGGATGCTCCGGCATACTCCGTAAAAGAAAGAATCAAAAATTTTGACGAGTTTCACGATCCCCTCAGCAAAGAGGATCAGCAAAAACAGGGTGCAAGATGCATGGACTGCGGCGTGCCTTTCTGTCAGGCAGGAATGCAGATTGGTTCTGCATTCTCAGGCTGTCCGCTTAACAACCTCATTCCCGAATGGAATGACCTCATCTACAAGGGCAACTGGGAACAGGCTTACAACCGTCTTAAAGTTACAAACAACTTCCCCGAATTCACATCCCGTGTATGTCCTGCTCTCTGTGAAAAGGCATGCACCTGCGGTGCAAACGGTGACGCTGTCAGCGTAAAAGCCAACGAATACGGAATCATTGAAAATGCCTATGAAGAAGGTCTTGCAGACGCAAGAATTCCAAAGGTAAGAACAGGCAAGAAAATTGCAATCATCGGTTCGGGTCCATCGGGACTTGCCGCTGCCGACCAGCTCAATCAGCGCGGTCACTCTGTAACGGTATTTGAACGCAATGACAGAGTAGGCGGTCTGCTTATGTACGGCATTCCGAATATGAAGCTTGAAAAAGATGTTATCGAACGCAAGATTAACATTATGGAAGAAGAAGGCGTAACCTTTGAAACCTGCTCAAATGTCGGCAAAGACATCAAAGCAAGCGAAATTCTCAAGGACTTTGACCGTGTAATCCTTGCTTGCGGTGCATCAAATCCGAGAGATATCAAAGTTCCCGGCAGAGAGGCTAACGGCATTCACTTTGCCGTTGACTTCCTCAAATCAACAACAAAGTCACTTCTTGACTGCAACCTCAGAGAGGGTACATTCATCAGCGCAAAAGGCAAGAATGTAATGGTAATCGGCGGCGGCGACACAGGTAACGACTGCGTCGGCACAAGCATCAGACACGGTGCAAAATCCGTTCTCCAGCTTGAAATGATGCCTAAGCTTCCCGACACAAGAAGTGCCGATAACCCATGGCCGCAATGGCCGAGAGTCTGCAAAACAGACTACGGTCAGGAAGAGGCTATTGAAGTTTACGGTCACGATCCACGAGTTTATCAGACAACCGTTAAGCAGTTCATTGCTGACAAAAACGGTAATCTTGTAGGTGCGGAGCTTGTTAAGCTCAAACCCGAAAAGGATGCTAAAACAGGCAGACTTATGATGAAAGAGGTTGAAGGCTCAGAATACAAGGTTGATGTTGAACTCGTACTCATTGCGGCTGGATTCCTCGGCAGTGAAAACTATGTAACCAAGGCATTCGGTGTTGAAACAAACGCAAGAACCAATGTTGCAACGGCAGAAGGCTCACACAAGACAAATGTTGAAAATGTATTTGTTACAGGCGATATGCACAGAGGACAGTCACTTGTTGTCTGGGCGATTCGTGAGGGCAGAGATGTTGCCAAAGAGGTTGACGAAAGCCTTATGGGATACACAAATCTTTAATTGATTACAAATAACCTGATAATCCTCAATTTTTCGATATACCGGTTAATAATCAGAAAGCGCAGGAGCGGATTTCCCTCCTGCGTTTTTCTTTGTCATTTAGGGTTTGTTTCTGTTGCATATCAATATGATTGATGATAAAATAAAGGATATATACAATGCAATAAAATGTGAGGAAATATTATGAGTAACAGACCTGAAACCAATAAACAAAGCTGTCCCGTTTACAAAAAATGCGGCGGTTGTCAACTGCAAAATCTGTCATATCCCGAACAGCTTGAATTCAAGCAGAGAAAAGTCGAAAAACTTCTCAAACGCTTTTGCACCGTTGAACAAATTATCGGAATGAAAACTCCCTACCACTACCGCAACAAGGTTCAGGCGGCTTTTTATACGGACAAAAAGGGCAAAATCATTTCGGGTGTGTATCAGTCGGGCAGTCATCATGTTGTCGGAATTGACAGCTGTCAGATGGAGGATGTTATTGCCGACAAAATCATCGTTGCAGTACGCAAGCTCCTCCCCTCTTTCAGAATGACCACTTATAACGAGGACACAGGCAAAGGTTTTCTCCGTCACATTCTTGTGAAAAGAGGCTTTGCGACAAATCAGATTATGCTTGTGCTTGTGACAGGTACACCTGTTTTTCCGTCAAAAAACAATTTTGTAAAAGCAATTCTGAAACAGTTTCCCGAAATCACAACCATTGTGCAAAATATAAACCCCTACCGCACCAACCTTGTACTCGGTGACAATCAGAAAGTGCTGTACGGCAAGGGTTATATTGAGGATATTCTCTGCGGTTGCAGGTTCAGAATTTCGCCGAAAAGCTTTTACCAAATTAACCCCGTTCAAACCGAAGTTTTGTACGGCAAAGCAATTGAATTTGCAAATCTAAAAGGCAACGAAACCGTGCTTGACACCTACTGCGGAATCGGCACAATCGGCATAATTGCCGCCAAAAACGGCGCAGGCAATGTTATCGGTGCAGAACTTAACGGCGATGCCGTGAGGGATGCAATCGTAAATGCAAGAGCAAATAATCTGAAAAATATCCGTTTCTACAAAGCCGATGCGGGCGAGTTCATGAGAGAAGCTGCAGACGAGGACGAAAAGCCCGATGTTGTGTTCATGGATCCGCCAAGAGCCGGCAGTGACCGAAAATTTCTCGACTCACTAATCAAAATGTCTCCGAAAAAGGTTGTCTATGTTTCCTGCAACCCCGAAACATTGGCAAGGGATTTAGCCTACCTAACCCAAAACAGCCCCTACAAAGCCCAAAAAATCCAACCCGTAGATATGTTCCCCCACACCGCACACATTGAGACGGTAGTACTGCTTTCCCGCAAAAAGCCAGACGGACATATCAACGTAAAAGTTGAGTTTGGTGAGGGTGAGGGAAAAGTTCCGCTTGATAATATCGCTAAAAGAGCCGAAGAATACAAGCCCAAGGAACGAGTGACCTACAAAATGATAAAGGAGTACATAGAAGCAAAATACAGCTTCAAGGTACATACCGCATATATCGCAGAGGTAAAGAGAGATTTAGGCTTGCCAATGTATGATGCTCCTAATGCGGTAGAAGAATTGAAACAGCCGAGGAAGCATCCGACAGCGGAGAAAGTGGAAGCGATAAAGGATGCATTAAGATATTTTGAAATTATGGAGGAGATTTAATGAGTAGTTCTATCTTTTTGAGTTATCCAAGACCATTTAAAAAAAGGCAAGAAGAATTTATTGAAAGAATAATTCATTATTTTGAAGAAAGAGAGTTACAACCAAGAACGTTAGGGGTGACAGATTATGATATGGATGCGCCATTAACAGCAATAAGAAGGTTGATGTTAGAATCAAATGGATTAGTAACAATAGCGTTTAGAAGAAGTTTAATTAAACAAGGAACAGGAAAACCGATTAGTGATATTGGCGAGGAGGAGTATGATTTATCCAATAAATGGTTAACTAGTCCATATTGTCAAATTGAACCGGCTATGGCTTTCCAATTGGGATTGCCTGTTTTAATACTGAGAGAGAAAGGGGTTATTGCAGAAGGAATATTAGAAAAGGGTGTTCTTGGGGTGTATATGCCAGAATTTGATTTGAATTGCAATTTAGATGATTATTTTAAATCTAAAGAATGGATACAAATAATTCAAAAGTGGGAAGGTTATGTCAGAAAAGTTGTGGATAACAAAGGGAAACCTCCTATGCTGTATTAAATGTTGTTTATGCAGTAGTCTATTACACAAACGGATAAGAAACATTGGAGACCAAGTAGCCTCGATATAAAGCGATATAAAATACCATGCGGTACTGGCGGCAATATTTGCC
>OGHL01000436.1_pt1 | contig 30394 bp, 34 predicted proteins | sample 1571391 | NCBI WGS metagenome assembly OGHL01 (sample SAMEA2581948, study PRJEB24529) | metagenome | biome: Human gut stool | place: China | collected 2011 | reverse complement strand
GTGACAAACTATCCAAATATGTCATGGTGGTTTTAATGTCACGATGTCCCAATACTGCGCTAATTGTTTCGCGGGAAACGTCATTACCCTGCAACGTCATAGCCATCGTATGACGACTCACATAGGTGGTAAGGTTCTTCTCAATACCTAATATCTTACCTAATTTCTTCAGGTTATTATTAAGTCGTTGATAACGGGTACGTATATGGTCATACAGTTGCTCTCCGTCATAATCTTTCGTTATTATAGGCAAAAGATAATTTCCCACTAAAGAAGTATTTTGTTTAAACCACTCCAATATATCTTTCAAGGCAGGGGTAACAGGTATTATTAACGGCTTCATGTTCTTGACATTCTTCGTCTTTTCCCGTTTATAAACAATATGTTCTATCCCTTCCGATACAACTATATTTTCAGTCGTACGCTTTGCCATATCAACAAAACTCATCCCATAACAATAATAGGAAAATAAAAAAAGCATACGGGCACGCTCCAATACAAAATTCGTTTGGGGCGAATTCTTTAAAAGTTCCAAATCCTTTGGCTGTAAATAGCGTTTCTCCGTTTCTTCCTCCAAACAACCTATTTCAAAACCATTTTTACCGAATGGATAGGTTTTCGATGAGGCTTCATGCTCCTTTATCGCCCTGTTCATAACCGCCCGTAATGTTTTAAGGTAATATTTACGGGTATTGCCACAGCACCCGTCTTTTTCCATTTCCAAATTAAAACGATTGATATATTTTATATCCAAGCAATTCTAAAATGATATTAACAGAAAAATAGTTGTGATGAATACATAAAAAACCAAAAGTTGTGAAGAATATTAGAAAAGAGATAACTTCATGCCAGATTGAAAAATCAAAAGCAAATAAAGGTAAAATATAAGATAATAAATAGTCTACTGTTAAAAATTTCTTTTCTTGTACTTTCTTCAATATGTAATTTTCAATATTATCATTATTTTTACTTTTCAAAAATCTATTTAAAATCAAAAAAGAAATAATAAATACTAATATTATAGTTACTATTGAAAATTTTTCAGTACATAAATTGGGACTGTTTTGAAATATATTTAAAGTATTATTAAAACATATAGTAAGCCAAAGTGGAGTAAAAGAAAGATAAAATAAAGAAAATGACAAAAAGGCAGACATTTGTTATTATCTCCTTAGTTCCAAGTTTTAGCACTTTCCACTTCGACTGCTATATGTTCAAAAGGGTCTTCCATTCCTTTTCGGCACAGTAATTTTATTAAGTTTTGAGAAGTTTTTTCATCGGAAGTATCAATTTTACCATTTTTAATTATTAAAGAAAATTTTGGAGCTAAATCAGTGAGTATAGTTTCGTTTTCAAGAAAAGATAGTCCTTTATCATTAAAGGAAATAAATTATCTTGGGTTATGACCTGAGGATGCAATTTTTTTAAAATTATCATTATCAGAAATCAAATTTTTATCACAGATTAAATTTACTTTCTCTTCGCAAATTTTTCGATAAGTATGCTCAAGGTTAAAGAGTTTTTCTGCTGCAAGCGTAAGAAAATAAATATTATTGTCTATAATTATTACATCAAAAGCGTTTCTTAGTGATAAAACTTGGTCTGTTATTTCTTCAAATTGAGAAGTTTTATATATCTTCAAGATATACTTATTTCGTAATGTTGTAAGTGGTTTGTTCATTGAAATTAATTTTACATTTATTTCTTTTTCATCAACCATTATATTACCTTTAACTATATATGCTTGCGGTGAAAACTCCAGCGGATTTGCTTCTACATCAGGATCTGAAATAGCAGCTAATAATTTATTTAATGCTTCGCTTATTAGTATATTTTCAAAATTTAATTTATATATTACATTTCCAATTGTCGAACCATCATAATCAATAACATTAATAAAAGTTTCTGAAAAACTATCTCTTCCTTTAGTATATCTTTTCGAAATATTCCAAACATAATCATGTAATTTATTATTAGGAGTTAATTCTATTTGCCTTGTAGCATAACTTATACCATTCTTTTTACTATTATTAATGCGTAATAATTGTAAACTCCAATTTTCACAATCGGGAAATTTGTCAAAAATTTTTGTTAATAAACTAATACTCAAAATCAGCACCTGCCTTTATTATTAATTTTAATGAAATTAGCAGTTATTTTCAACTTATCACACAGCGGTAAAAGTTCTTCGATTTTGGCAACAATGCGTTTTTGTTCAGAGAGTGGTGGGAGGGGCATAATTAATTCTTGAATTCTTTTTATTGCTAATTTTGGTTGCCCAACCTTAGTAGTGACATTAGTAATTTGTGATTGAATAATAGAAGATTTTAAACAATCAATAAACCAATTTTGGTCAATAACAGAAAATACTAATCTGTCAGCATTCTCTGTTAAATTTGCGCCATTTAGTTCAGACGGAATTTTCCCAATTCGTCCGATTGTACCAGCAACGGTAATATAAATATCTTCTTTATTTATAATATATTTACTAATGGTTGGATAAATATCATGGGGCACATACATAAGGTTATTAGTAGATACAAAATCATCTTTCATATCAGAAACACGAATATATATATGCCCTGTATTTACAGTAGTAAGTTTTCTGCCAGCGGGAATTCTTTTCCCACCTAAAACAGTTGCTATTTCCCCCAACCTTACCCATTTCCAACTTTTAGGTATTTCAAAAGGCTTTTCGTCGTCAGTGATGGGCGGCAAAGGCTTTTCTTTTTTTATTTTACCTTCTTTAATAAGTTTTTGTTTTTCGGCTTGTATTTGTTTGTAAAGGTCTTCAGCATTGCCTTCTTCCGGGCATTGAGGAACAAGCCTGCCCTGAATGGCAAGTTGTAAAACGGATTTTTGCAAATCGCCGGGGAAACGTTTATTAAGCTGCTGTAATTTGTTATAGGCAGTTTCGTAACGTTCAACATACGGCAAAAGTTCCTCGATTTTGGCAACAATACGTTTTTGCTCGGCAAGAGGGGGAAGTGGAAAGCTTGTATTAATAATTTTTTCTTTAGATATATTAGGTTGTGCGCCCCCAGCCCCCATTTTTATAAAATTTTGACGATAACCTAATAAAAAATAAAATATATACTTGTTTAAAATACCGTCTAGTGGTATACATGCACAACAAGCTTGATTTGTTGTTGCGTCTATTTTTAATATGCCAATTTTACCAATAGTTGCTCCATACATTGCTATAAGTACAGAACCAATAGGATTTAATCTAACGGAAGTTTTAAATAAGGCTAATTCTGTAATACATTCTGATGTATCAGTAATGTAACTATCATTTAAATCACCAGTTTTTAGCCAAGGAATAGTGCCGTTATAGTAATCTGGGTTAGACCTTGACGGAGTTGCTCCTGATGCCCATGAACCAATCTCTCCCAGCCTTACCCATTTCCAGCTTGCCGGTATTTCAAATGGCTTTTCATTATCAGTAATAGGTGGTAAAGGCTTTTCTTTTTTTATTTTGCCTTCTTTGATGAGTTTTTGCTTTTCGGCTTGTATTTGTTTGTATAGCTCTTCGGCATTGCCTTCTTCTGGGCGTTGTGGTACAAGTTTGCCTTGGATAGCAAGCTGCAAAATGCTGTTTTTAAGTTCCTGCGGCGTCATTGGTTTTTACCCCGTAAAAGTTTGGTAATGTCTGCCAGGACGCGGTCTATTTCAGCGTTAAGTGATGCGCGTTCTTCCTGATAGCGCTGAATTAAATCCATAGGGTCAAGTATTTCTTCTTCTTCGTGCGGGTAGCCGCATAGATCAAGATTATAATTAAAATCTTCTATAAGCTGTTTTGCAGTATATTTTTTGGCTTTGTCAAAGCCGTCAAAGTTAATTTCGGTGCGGTTATTCCACCAATCAATAACCGATGCAAAATGCTCCAGCTTCATGGGTTTGGTTTTGCTAAAGTGTTTGTAGCCTTCGGGCATATCAATTCTGTAAAACCATGTTTCTTCGGTAGGATGTGTGTTATCGAAAAATAAAATGTTGGTGGTAATGCTGGTGTAGGGCGCAAAAACACTGCCCGGCATACGGATTACGGTATGCAGGTTAAATTCGCCCAGTAATTTCTTTTTAATATTTATTTTGGCATTATCTGTGCCAAACAAAAAACCGTCCGGTAATATTACGGCTGCCCTGCCGTTTTGCTTTAAACGGTACATAATTACGGACATAAATAAATCTGCTGTTTCGCTGCTGGCAAGGTCAGCCGGGAAGTTGCTTTTAACTTCATTTTTTTCGCTGCCGCCATAGGGCGGATTCATTAATACAACATTAAAACGGTCGTTATCAGTGTAGTCAAGCACTTTACGCAGCAGGCTATTATCATGGTAAACGCGCGGCGTATCGACATCATGCAAAAGCAGATTGGTTATGCAAAGCATATAAGGAAATTGTTTCTTTTCGATACCGTAAATGGATGTGCTGAAGGCTTCGCGGTCGGCGGTGGTTTTAATCTGCGGCTGTAATTCTTTCAGCCAGCTTGTTAAAAAGCCGCCGGTGCCGCAGGCAAAGTCTGCCATTTGCTCGCCAATCTGCGGTTTTATCATTTTTGCCATAAAATCGGTAACGGCGCGCGGGGTGTAAAATTCACCGGCAGAACCTGCGCTTTGCAGTTCTTTTAAAATATTTTCGTAAATTTCGCCAAAGGCGTGTATTTCGTCATAATCGCTTAAATCAAGCTCGTCAATTACGTTTATAACCTGCCTTAAAAGCACGCCGTCTTTCATGTAGTTGTTAGCGTCGGCAAAGGTTGTTTGCACAATGGCTTTTTTTATAGGCGTATCTTTATCTACGGGAAGTTTTTTCAGCGTGGGGAATAAAGTGTTGTTGACAAAGTTAAGCAAAGTGTCGCCCGTCATGGCTTTGCCGGATTTATCATCAACCGCCCAGTTTGCCCAACGGCAGTTTTCGGGAATGATGGATTTATAATCGCTGTCGTCAAATTCCCAGTCCTGCTCTTTGGCGTCATACACCTTTAAAAATAAAAGCCAGGTAATTTGTTCTATGCGTTGGGCGTCGCCGTTAATACCTGCGTCATTGCGCATAATATCACGCAGTCTTTTAACAAATCCGGTTAAATTGCTCATGTATTATCCTACCTCGTCCGTGTAAATTTCGTTTTCCAGTTCCTGCACCGCTTTTAAATAAGCATCCCTGCTGCCAAAATAACTGGCAATTTTGCTGGGTTTGCCGTATTTTATAAACGGGTCAAGTTTTAAAATGTCGGTTTTTTCAATTTCATAAATGCCGGTGTTCATGTATTTATCAAGCAAGGCATTTAAAATTTCGCGTGCCATACCGCTGTATTTGCTTAAAAAGTCGCGCTTTTTAACATTGTTGGCGCGTTCCTTGCGTGTCAGCGGCTTTTTATCAAAGGCAATATGGCAGATAAAATCAAAATCGTCTACTTCTGCCATATTTTGTTCTGCTTTTAATTTTTCAAGGTCAATGCCTTCGTTAAGCAGCATTTCGCGGATTTTTTCTTTCTTCTGCTGCGCAGTCCATTGCCTGATAAAGTTATCAAGTGAAGCATATTCGTCAAGAATGTTCTTTTTGGTATAATCTACAATGCTTTCCTGCCGCAGTAGTTTGCCGTTAACATCGTAAACGGATACAGTTTTGTAAATTACTTCTACTTTACAGCCTTCTTTATTGATGATTGGCTTGGGCGCATAGGGTTCTGGCGGCGGTTCAGCAATACCGCCGGTATTTTTGCCGCCTTCCGGGTAAGCGCCGGGCTTTTTAGGTGTGAATTCATCATCAATTTCAATTGGCCCGTCCCAATCGGGGTCGGCAAACAGGCGCGTTACGTTACGAAAATCCATAACTACAAAATGCGTTTTACCTTCTTTGGGGCGTAAACGCGTGCCGCGGCCAATAATCTGTTTAAACTCCGTCATGCTGCCTATCATTTCATCAAGCACGATAAGCTTTGTCATTTTACAGTCCGCACCTGTAGAAAGCAGCTTAGAGGTTGTGGCAATTACCGGGTATTTGGCGCTGACAGATATAAAATAATCCAGTTTGCTTTTACCGTATTCATCACTGCCGGTAATGCGCACAATGTAATCGGGGTGTTCTTTTACAATATCGCTGTTTAAGTTTACAAGTGCCTGGCGCATACGTTCCGCAGCGTCTTCCGTTGGGCAAAAAACAATGGTTTTAGCCATGCGGTCTGTGGCTTTTAGGTAATTGGTAATTTCGGCAGCAACTTGTAAAATACGGTCTTCGATAATAATGTTGTAATCGTAATCGCTGTTGTTGTAAATACGGTCTTCAATTTCATTGCCGAAAATATCCTTTTGCCCTTTATAGGGCCGCCAGCCGTCACCGATATTGGTTGTTATGTTGATAACTTTAAACGGCGCTAAAAATCCGTCTTCTATGCCTTCTTTAAGGCTGTAAGTATAAACAGGCTCGCCAAAATAGCTAAGGTTAGAAATGTATTTGGTTTCTTTGGGGGTAGCGGTCATACCTATTTGCGTAGCCGAATTAAAATATTCCAAAATTCTGCGCCAGCGGCTATCGTCTTTAGCAGAGCCGCGGTGGCATTCGTCAACAATTATTAAATCAAAAAAATCGGGCTTAAAAAGTTTGCTGAAATGTTCTTCATCGTTATCGCCAATTAATTGCTGATAAAGTGAAAAGTATACCTGATGAGAGGTTATTGTTGTTTTGTTGTCTTTAGCAACATTAATTTTATGAATTACTTTTTCGAGCGGAGCAAAATCCTGCTGAATAGACTGGTCAACAAGTATGTTGCGGTCGGCAAGATATAAAATTTTATGTTTTATTTCGCTTTGCAGCAGGCGATAAACAATTTGGAAGGCTGTATAAGTTTTGCCGGTGCCGGTTGCCATAACAAGCAAAATGCGGTTTTGCCCTTTGGCAATAGCGTCAAGAGTTCTGTTTATGGCAATACGCTGGTAATAGCGCGGTGGATAAGTTGTTTGGCTGCTGTAATAGGGCTGCTCTATAAGTGTTTCCTGTTCAGTATTTATATTTGCTTCCTGTTTATAGCGGGCAATTAGTTCTGCCTGACTGGGAAATTCGTTTAATTGTAATATGCGTTCTTTGCCGGTTAAAAAATCGTGCTCGGCAAAGCCATCTCCGTTGGAACTGTATGCAAAAGGCAAATCGAGCATTTGGGCATATGCCATCGCCTGCTGCAAACCGTGGGAAATGCTGTGGTTATTGTCTTTAGCTTCTACAACGGCAATGGGGTTATTGGCGTTGATGTATAAAAGATAATCCGCACGCTTGGCAGGTCCTCGGCTGGCAATGTTTCCGCGCAAATTATATTGTCCGTCCGTTATCTGCGTTTCCATGGTTATGTTTTCAATATTCCATTTGGCTGTTATGGCAGGCGTAATGTAGCGCAGTTTAATATCTTCTTCTGTCATGTTCTTTTTGGATAAAAGGGAACTCATATATTTTCCCTCCTTTGCGCATATTTTTACAAATACTATTTTAAGTATAGTATAAATTTATAACATTAGCAATTATATAAAACATTTTAGCCTATGCCGCGGGGGAACGCCATGCACTGTCGGCAGAGAATAAATAAAAATTCATAATAAACAGCAAAACCGGCAGTCAATTTTTACATCAGCTGCCGGTTTACTTTTACATACAGTTTTAATTTACCCAGTCGATAAAGGTTTTAAAGTAGGCTTCTGCTTCTTTAACGGTTTCGGTAATGTCGTTGCCGTCTTTGTCGGTAATTGTGCCTTCTACCCAGCTGCCTTTAATGCCGCTTCTGAAGTACGGTCCGGCATAATAGCTGAACTCCGCGCATATCGGGGCGCCGTGTTCTTTCTGAATCAGCCAGGCGTTGTAGCTTTCAAGCAGTGCTGCCAAAGGCAGGCCGTTATCAACAAGCCCGTCATATACGCTGAAATCTTTAATGTGGAACGGCCCCATTTCCCTGTAAAGCGGTGCGCTGTCAATCAGCATTTGTTTTTCTTCGTCAGTCAGCGGTTCCGGGTCTTCCATAACGGCGGTGTTTTCCAAAACCTGTTCTATGGTAGACATGCCGGAAAGAATTGCCTGCACGCCTTCCTGGTCAGCGGCAAAGCGCAGCGCCCATGCGGCAGGTGTCATGCCGGGGCGTTTGGCCTGCATCTGTTCAAACAGCGCTTTGGGCGGATAGGTGAGCATGCCTCCTTTAACGGGTTCCATAATGTTAACCAGTTTGCCGTGGCTGCGGATAATATCGTAGCATTTTTTCGACTGTACCCATGCTGCGGAGTAATCATAATAGTTAAAGGCAATCTGCACAAATTCAACTTCGGGATGTTCGTTCAGGATGCGTTCCAAAAATTCCGGTGCATCGTGAATGGAGAAGCCAAGGTGCTTGATTTTACCTTCTTTTTTGTATTCCGAAAGAATTTCAAAAATATGGTACGGCGTAACGATGTTGTCATAAAAACCGCTGTTCAGATTGTGGACAAGGTAATAATCAAAATAATCTACGCCGCAGTTTTGCAGCTGCTCAGCAAAAATACGTTTAACATCTTCTTCGCTTTTAATTGCCCAGGTTGGCAGTTTGGTGGCAAGCGTAAAGCTTTCGCGCGGGTGGCGTTCTACCAGCGCCTTGCGGGTAAATTCCTCGCTTTTGCCGTTGTGGTAAACATAACTGGTATCAAAATAGGTATAGCCTTTTTGCAAAAACGCATCTACCATTTCACAGGTTTTCTCCAAATCAACATGTTCGGGGTTGTCGTCAAGCTGCGGCAGACGCATCATGCCAAAGGCAAGTTTTTTGTTCTGCATATAAATCCCTCCTTGTTAATATTTTTATCATATCGTTGGAGTTAAGACTGCGTCAATAAGTTTTTATCGTTCACAACATCCTTAAAATGGCAATAAAAAACGCCAGCCGCATAATACGGCTGACGGTATTTTCAGCTGCGCCATTCAACAATATCATCAAAATTTTTGCGGGGGCGCAGCATTGGTTCTTCACCGGCATAGCCAAGCGCAAAGGCTGCTGCAAGTTCGCCGCCGCAGTTAAGCCAAGCGCACAGCTCCCGGTAAGCAAAATAAATATCGCAAATCCATAAGCTGCCTAAACCGTTTTCAACTGCCGCCAGCGACATGTTTTCCACGGCTGCGCCGATTGATTGTGCGTTGCAGATTTCAAACACACGGTTTTCTGCATTCTGCGGTGTCAGTAAATCAAGCCCCAGCGGATTGACTACAAAAATAATTACGGGTGCCTGCCGCATAATGGCAAGCGTGTTCCATGCACCGGCTATATACTGCGCGCTTTCTGGCAAAAGCGGCTGCTGCGCTTCGCGGTGCAGGCCCTGTTCCATTGCACTCAGCGCTTCATCTTTGGCTTTGCCGGTTGTTACAACAAAATGCCACGGCTGCCTGTTTTTGGAGGACGGGGCAAGTGCGCCTGCTTTAATAATTTCTTCTATTATATGGCGCGGCACCGGCGTGTTTTTAAATTTGCGTATGCTGCGCCTTGCAGCGATTGCGTCAAGCATGTTCTTCCTCCGTTAGTATTTCCGATAGATTTTCAATAATCTGCCGCAGGGTTTTAACGGTTTCTTCAAGCGGCAGGGCTTTGCTTTCGTCCCATACCATCTGCGGCAGCAGCGGCACATGAATAAAACCTACTTTTACCTTGCTGCCTGCAAAGTGATGCGCCGCCATATAAAAAATATCGTTGCATACATAGCCGCCGGTGCAGTATCCCAGGTGCACGGGGCAGCCCTGCTTTTGCAGACGCGCTACAAGTTTATGTACGGGTATGGTGGCAAAATATGCCGCAGGGGCGCCGGTTACTACCGGTTCGCCCCACGGTTTGGCGCCTTTGTTGTCTTCAATAAGCGCATCACGCAAATTAACGGCAACAGTATCAATATGCAGTTTGGTGCTGCCGCTGTCCATGCCCGTCATTAAAATAACGTCCGGTTTAATTCGCTCCGCTTCTTCAAGCAGCATCCGCCCGGCCGTGCCGTAAATATTAGGCAGCAGCATTTTATGCACGCTGAAGCTGCCGAGTGCTTCCGGCAGGGCCTTAACTGTTTCCCACGAGGGGTTAATGTTATAATGTGCAAAAGGGTCAAAACCTGTCAGTAAAAGTTTTTTCATCATATTCCGGCAGGGGTTATTTAGCCATCTGGTAAATCTTTTCCATGTCGTCAATGTTCAGTGCCTTAAAGCCGCCGATGGTGCGTGTGTTGTTAAAGCTGCATTTATAGGCCAGCTCTTTAATCTGTTCATCGGTAAGGTGAATATCCATATCGCTGATTTTCGTCGGCATGCCAATGCTTTTAAAGAATGCTTCCATGGCTTCAATGCCTTCAAGGGCAATTTTTTCTTCCGCACCGGCGGTATAGGGAATGCCGAAAACATTAACGGCAAGCTGCGCAAAGCGTGCGGGGTTAACCGGCATTACGTAACGCGCCCAGCTGCCCCAAACTGCTGCAAGGCCTGCGCCGTGGGCGATATCAAACATGCCGCCGAGTTCGTGCTCCAGCTGATGGCAGGCCCAGTCGCCCAAAGTGCGGTCGCCTGTGATATCGTTGTGGGAAAGGGTGCCGCTCCACATAATTTCGGCGCGTGCGTCATAGTCGTCCGGCTTTTTAAGGGCGGCTTTTACGTTGCGCATTACGTTTTTTATCAGCGTTTCAGCAATGCCGTCCGTTAAATTAAGCTGTTTAACATCTGGTTTGGTAAAAAAGCGTTCCAGGCTGTGCACAATAATATCCGTACAGCCGCTTGCCGTCTGGTAAGCGGGCAGGGTATAAGTAAGCTCCGGGTTCATAACGGCAAATTTGCAGTAAGCGTAAGGCGAATAAGCGCCGCGTTTTAACCAGCCGTTTTCGTTGGTGATAATGCTGGCGTTGCTCATTTCGCTGCCTGCGGCGGCAATGGTCAGCACTGCGCCGATAGGCATGCAGGTCTGCGGTGCTTTGCCGGTGTAGTAGTCCCATACGTCGCCTTCGTTGGTAAGGCCGTAGCCGATGGCTTTGGCGCTGTCGATAACGCTGCCGCCGCCTACTGCCAGTATAAAATCTATTTTTTCTTTGCGCCCGAGCTCAATGCCTTCATAAACTTTGCTGAGGCGCGGGTTCGGCACAACGCCGCCCAGTTCTGTATAGCTGATGCCTTCCGCCTGAAGTGAAGCGCAGATTCTGTCAATCAGGCCGGACTTTTTGGCGCTGTGCCCGCCGTAATGAATGAGTACCTTTGTTGCTCCGGCTTCTTTGCACAGTGCGCCGGTGCGTGCTTCGGTGCCGCGCCCGAAAATTACTTTGGTCGGTGCTAAATATTGAAAGAATTCCATATGGTTCAGCTCCTTTATAAAACTTATATATTAATGGTACGCCAAAAGAAGGCTGATGTAAATATGAAGAAAAAAGTTTTACATCGGGCAGGCGTTTATAAAAAAACGGCGAAGATAATTATATTGTAAAATTTTTAACAGGAGGTTTTACTATGCAGGGTAAAAAATATATAGCGGCTGCTCTGGTATGCGGATTCATACTTGGCAGCAGCACTGCTCCGGCGCAGGCCGGAATTTTGGGCACTGTTTTAAAAGGCGGCGCCATTGGCGTGCTTGTAAGCCAGTTTGATGACCAGCTTAACAGCGCCATTAACACTTTAACCGGCAAATATGCCGTAAGCAGTGATTACGCAACCAAAGTTGTGCCGGTAATTACCGTTGGCGACGGCAGCTACGCAGGTGCGGCGCAGGTAAGCGGCCCGCATGCGCAGGTGGAAAAATGCAAGGCTGCGCTTTTGATAGAAGCATCGTTTTTCGGCAGTTTCCGCGCCAAAGCGCTGATACCGATTGACAAAGTTGATATTACCGATGTTAACCGTGTACAGGGCGTAGGCGTATCGGCACAGATTGATGTAAAACTTTAATGGCGGTAACAGTTGTGACGGCAGAAGAATTTATTGAAAAACTACAACAATACAGCAGCCCGCAGGTTTTTAACCCGTGGGCAGATTACGACACTGAATGTGACATTGGCCCGCAGGCGCCTGTAATACGTGCGGCAAACTTTCTGCGCTATTTAAAGCTGCGCCAAAATGCCCATTTTCTGTTCATTGCCGAAGGGCTCGGCTACCAGGGCGGGCATTTCAGCGGCATGGCCATGACCAGTGAACGCATTTTGCTCGGCAATCATCCGGATGTTGAGCCGCAGGCAGTTTTGGGTGAGTGGGATTACAGGCGTACCAGCAATCCGGACAGCCCGCGCCTGAACCGCACGCAAAAACTGTACGGCTTTAACGAACCTACGGCGACGGTTATGTGGAACGCCATTGCGCGCCACGGGTTATCTCCTTATGATACGGTTTTGTGGAATATTTTTCCGTTTCATCCGTATAAAGACGGCAATATTTTAAGCAACCGTACGCCGACAGGTGAGGAGCTGGATGTTGGCATTGAGTACGCGCGGCTTTTAATGCAGCTTATTCCCGGTATGAAGGTTGTGGCAATCGGGCGCAAATCGCAGCAGACGCTCGGCAAATACGGCGTTGCCTGTGAGTGTGTGCCGCATCCTTCCATGGGCGGCGCCAACGCTTTTAAAAAAGCCGTGGCAGAGCTTTTTGCCGCACAGGGCGGTGAAAAATAATGGTTAAAACAGATTTTACACGTGACCAGACTATCAATATAGCTGTAAAAATGGGCAAAATTCTGCTGAAAAGCGGCGCGGAAACCTACCGTGTGGAAGATACCATTTCGCGCTGCTGCCTTGCGCACGGCTATGAGGTTGACCCTTTTGTAACGCCTACCGTTATAATTTTGGGCAACGAAGATACCGACAGCTTTATCCGCGTAAGCAGAATTGGCTACCGCAGCACTAATTTAAGCCTTATCAGCGAAATGAACAGCATGTCCTACAATTTTGCCAAATGGGATATGGGATACGAAGATACCTGCAAATGGCTGGACAAAAAATGGCGGCAGCCCGCGCCTTACGGTAAATGGATGGTATGCCTTGCCTCCGGCATTGGTTCGGCAGCCTTTGCGGCGATGCTGGGCGGCAACAGCCATGACTTTATTGCGGCCTTTATTACGGGCGGCGCTGCCATGGTTGCCTTAAAGCAGATTGCAGGCTACCACCCAAGCGCTTTTTGGGAAAACGCCGTGGCCGGTGTTGTTATTGCAACCGTTGCGCTTATCTGCTGCGCAATGAGCGTGCAGTGTACAATGGAAAAAATTATTGTAGGCGCACTGATGCCCTTTGTGCCCGGCGTGGCTTTCTGCAACGGCCTGCGCGATTATATGGCAGGTAATTTAATGAGCGGCAATTCGCGCATCGCGGAAGCGCTGCTGTTTGCTTCGTCCATTGCCATCGGCATTGCGTTTGTTCTGCGTGCCTGGTTTATCTGGGGGTGGGATTTATGGAAATTATAACCGCCTTCGGGTTTGCCTGCATTGCCACTATGGCGTTTGCGGTGCTGTTTCAGGCGCCGAAAAAGATTGTGCTTATCGACGGCGTTATCGGCGCTATCGGCTGGGTAGTTTTTATATACCTGCGGCATGAGCTTGGCTATACATCGTTTGTTTCCAATTTCTGTGCCACCATTTCGTTGGCACTGGCAAGCGAGCTAAGTTCCCGCATTTTCAAACAGCCGGTAACGGTGTTTGTTATACCGGGCATAGTGCCTCTGGTGCCGGGGCTTGGCATTTATCAGGGCATGTTTGCCATTATTAATAATGAATATAACAACGGCACTTCCATTTTGCTTACGGCAATGACGGACTCCGTTGCCATTGCGATCGGCGTAATGTTGGTTTCCAGTTTGTTCCGCGTGCTGAAGGTGCGCCGCTTTATGCTGCAGTACCGGCGTTCCAAACGGCAGATGGAGTTAAAAGTTAAAGGCAGAAAATAAATAAACAGCACACTGAAAGCATTGTAAAAGCTTCTTTGGTGTGCTGTTATTGTTATAAGTTAAAAAATATCGGGATATTCTGTAGGCAGGTGGGCAATATGGTAAACGTAAATAATGTGCTCCACCTTTTTACAGATGCAGATATAGTTCTGGCTTTTTAAAATTTTAAAATTCCTGCTTTTCAGCGGCTCGTATTTAATGCTGTCGGCCGCCGGATAAAAGAGTTTCAGTTCTTTTAAATCGAGCAGTATTTTGCCGGTTATTCTGTCTGCTTCGTCCGGCGTAATGTTGCGCCGCCAGTAAGCGCCGATATTTTTCAGGTCGTCAACCGCGCGCGGCAGAAGCCTTATTGACGCTTCAACCATGGCTTTTCTGCTTCAGGCTTGCTTCAAATTCTTCCAGAGCGCAAGCGGCTGCCCCGTTTAATCTTGTGTTTTCGCTTTCCAAAACTACATTGCTGAGTTTTAATACTAAGTCGCGCAGTTCAAACGCCCGGGCGCACATCACCACTAAATCCTTTTCCCCGTTTTTGGTAATGTAAATTGCATCGCCTGTTCTGCGTGCCAGTTCGGCAATTTGGCTGTAATCGGTACGCAGGCGTGTAGACGGCTTAATATAAACCATCATATTCCTCCTATCATCAAATTTTACCGCCTTTAAAAGTGACGGCAAGACGAAATTTTACCATAATCTTTAAACTTTGTAAAGATAGGGCATAAAATTTTTGAACCGGCGGCAGCAGGGAGGCCGGCCGGGTTTTAGAATATTGCCAAGCCGTAAAGGCTGTGATATAATTATTAATACAATTTATACATGCGGGTGTAGTTCAGTGGTAGAACAATAGCTTCCCAAGCTATGTGCTAAGAATTTTTACATATCTCGCAACCCCAGTATTTATGCCTGTTTCGGGACTTGCCGAAACAGGCTTTTTTAATACAGGTGCTTATTCAGGTGCTTATTTGTACGCAAATCATCATCAGGCATCTGAAATGATTAAAAATTATCTCAAATAATTATTAAAGTAAAGAAATTATAGCCAGTGCTAAATTTAGCACTGGCTATTAATTTCATCATTTGCAGTAATGGTCTCATCAATTAAATTATCCATTTCTTTAGCGGCACCTTTTTTTGCGACCGTTATTGGGTGTAAATATCTTGACGTTGTTTTCAAATCGCTGTGACCCATATTATCTTTTACCGTGCCAAGGTCAACGCCCCTTGCTAATGAATAAGTTGCCCCCATATGCCTCCAGCCATGTACGGTCATATGGTTAAAGTTGTTTCTGGCAATGAAATCCTGCAACCAATTATAAAATGATGACAAGTCTAAAATTTTCACGTTTTCACCAGATTTTATGCCTCGTGTTCTGACAAAAATCCAGTTTTGCGGATTCTTGAGATTCCTGCTCTTTAAATGTGCTTCCTGATTTTCTTTATGTTTGAGAAATAGTTCCTTTATTCGTGCACCAAAAGCCAATTCCCGTTTTGAAGATTTCGTTTTTGGGTCTTTGGTATTTATTCCCTGTCCCGGCACATAGTAACTGCTTTCTTCAATTTTAAAAACGCTTTGCTCAAAATCGACTCTGTCCCATGTCAATGCGTACATTTCTCCGCGCCTGCAAACATCCTGAAACGCCAAAAACAACAGCAACTTTTGCTTCACGTTGGTTGGCGTATCTTTTAATTCCCGCACAGCCTGCATAAAGCGTTTAAATTCATCATACTGATAAAACGGAGTCTTACTCTCAGCTGGCTTGGGACGCTGATAAACCGGTATTTCTTCACATGGATTCTTATCAACCAGCCCCCATTCAATACAGCGGTTATAAATTGAGCGCAGCAGTTTATATACGGAATGTACCGTTGTTTCAGATAGTTTTTTGGTCGGGTCACGCATTTTAGGACGATTGCGCAGTTCGGCAATAAGCCATAAAACATCATCTGCTTTAATAGCGTCTGCCTGGCGTTTACCTATATACGGCAGGATATTGTTTTTGATATTGATTTTATCGCTTTGTGCTGTTGTCGGGCTTAACGTGCTGCCATATTTTTCCGTCCATACATCAATCAAATCAGTGACTGTCATCTTTGTGCGTACAGCAGGTCTAACATTTTGTCTCTGCTTCTTTTGCATTTCAGCCTGTACCTGAGCGTAAAATACTGCAAGTTTTTTGTTAACAGCGGCTTTTGTTCGCGCTTCAACTGTTTTACAACGGCGGACTTGCGGACCATTCTTGTAACCGCATGATACTACTAATTTATACTTATTATTACCGAGTTCAACTATACTTCCAGGCATATTGCTTTCTCCTATCGATATTAAATAATAAAGCGCCGGTTTTACCCCGGCGCTTTATCATTTTTTATTAAATCATCTTGGCGAAAGCCGGGCGATTAAAATTTCTTTCCCGCCAAGCTATCAGTGCTTTTCGGCTAAATACATATTTCCTGCCAATCTTCTTGGCCGGTATCTTTCCACTTCGTACATATTGAAGCAGGGTTGAATACTTTATCATGCCCTCAAAAATTTCTTTGAGAACCATTTTGCTTGTCATTAAGTCATTATTTAACATGTTTATCACCTCCTTCAATCAGACTACCAAAGAATCTAGGTTCCTCAACGTTCTGTTCAGGTCCAACAAAGCTGTAAAACTTGCGAAGTTTTTCTGGGTCGCGGTTGCGTTTTGAAATATTATAGTCAGGCTGCACTGCGGGAATCCTTACAACGCCTTCGCACCAAGCATTCACGATGGCGTCCCGACCCAAAATAACAGCTTGTTTTTCTAACATTAATTCTTTGGAACCGCATTCAACCTTTACGCTAGCGCCAAACGGCAAAGTTTCAAGTTTTTTAGCTACGTCCAAAGGATCATTAGTTACACCGATTTCGTGGTTATCAAGAAATAAGTACGCTTTTTCTTCAATTATATTCTCTTTCATAAGAATACCTCCTCAATATTATTAAATATCCACGCGGACGTCTTGGTGATACCTGTCTGTCCTGCGTAAATCTTTTTCCTTCTGCTTCCTGCATAAATCCCATACTTACTAGTTTTTTACGCAGTTCAGAACCGAATTTAATGCTGTAATTTTTGCGAGCTGCATAGCCTTCAACAAGGTTATTAACCTTAGTTGTTATAATCCAATAGCTGCCGTCATCTACGTTATAACCATCCGCTTCTTTGCTGGTTAGAAAGGCTGACTTCGAAACCGCTATATTAAAGCCGCCATTTTCGATTCCTTCAGTTATTGCGTCAATGGCAACTTGCTCAGGCGCCATTGTGGCTGCAACAAATTTCATCTCGCGTCCTAATCTGAGAATAGCTTCTCTGGCTGCGACTGAATCGAAAGCGATGTTTACAGAATCCGCAAAACTATTAAATATGTCTGCAACGCTTAACAGTGCAGCTATGCTGATGGTAAGTCGTTCGTATTCCAGCTTAATGTTCGTGCGGACTGTTGCCGTGTTAACTTCCTGTATTTGTGGTAGGTTACGCAAAATACAATCCTGGTTTCTTTCTAACCAGTCAATCCAGGAAGAAAAGAACGCTTGAACCAAATCAGGGCTTTTTTGTAATTCGGTAATGTATCCGAAATTAATCGTCCCCTTGCTTACGTTAAGAACCAAAGAACGGAGGTAGCTTGAAAGAGTACCTAGGTCAAAATACTCGCCAGTAGCTATTATGCCACCTCTATATGTTCTTTTCGGTAACGGCTTACGGTTTGGTCCGCATTTATCTTTAATGCGCCCATCGCCGATTATTCTGGCAATTTCATCTGCTTTTTTTTGAAAATCCGATTGCCCAGGCTTGGGATAAAAATCGTCCACAAGTGTTAGCAGGTCGCTGTTGTTGGCGATTTTTTCTTCAATAATTGCTGTTGTATCATCAAAGCGCATATCGACGTTAAACCCCATTATGGATAGCCAGCTTATTAAGACTTTTGTCAAACTAGTCTTACCAGAGCCTGTTTCGCCAGCTATGTAGAGTATTGACCGGCAACCGCCGTCATGGCAAGCGTTCTCATAGAGACCAGCCATGTACGCATAAAGTGCATACATTAAAAGCGGTAAAACAATCTCTGCTGGAGCGGTTCTGCAAAAGATATTGTAGAACTCGTCTGCTTTACGATAGTCTGGACACAATTTTAAATTGTTCCGTACTTCGTGGTTGCAGTCTTTGTGGCCAGCATGAAGAAAGTTAAATTTGCCATCAATTACCACCCAGCCAATTTGATGATAAATTTTATAAATATCTTTTGGTTGAGTACTGCTGAATGTTTTTACCTGTTCGTAGATGTAAGTTTTAAAAACCTCATCCTTCCCGTGAAAAATAAAGCACAGAGAATTTTCTTTAGCAAGATTATTTTCAAGCTTGTACAGGTTTTCACGTTCAATAACGTAAGTAAAGCTTTCTGCCGATGTAGTTACTATTAACTCATATTTATCAACACTACCTAAGGCATCAATTTCTTGGAACTTTTTGGTAAAGTTAATAAAATAAGTAGCAACTTCCTCATAAGTTCCATTCTTGTTAGGAACTAATAAGAACCCATTTTGCCATATAAACTTGCTTTGAGCAAATTCATCATTCAACGCTACCGTTTTATGCGGCGCGGGAATAGGCAAATTAGAGAACTGATGATTAGTTGGTACTGGATAAGTTACAACAGTTTCAGCATTACGCTTGAGCGGAGCAGCAATTAAAAGTTGCTGTGCATACTGGTCAAAATGACCTGATGCTTGTTTCTGCAGAACCATTTGCTCCCGAAGCTGCTGTAAAGCAGCTTTGTTTGCAGTGGTTTCCTCTGGAGATAGCGATGTCCTCGTACACATTATGTACTTTGGTTCGCTTAGTTTTAGCATAATTAAACATCTCCTTTTATTAAGTTTTTTCTGTAAGTTTTTTCTGAATGAACATATAAGCCTCACTTTCCTTTTTACTAGTAGCACATTCTATGCAAAATTTACAATCGCTGCTATAATTGTAAATAAGCAGAACAACCGTTGTGTTCTGCTTATAATTTAACATAAAAGTGCGAAATTATAATTCACTCTGCAAAGTTGGTACTGTTAAGGAGATTTTTAAAATGATAAATAAAGCAAACGGTAATAATTTAAAATATTACTTTAATAATCCTCAAGAATATATTAAAAGTTACGAAAAGCTTTTTAATCAGCTTAATTATTGTGAAATCACAAAATTCTTTTCATCTGTGGAAGCAAATGTTTCTGATGACTTTTTAAAAATTTTTATAGCAGTATTAATAGGCGATTACAGGGATATAACAAAGGCAAGCATTTTATGTTTAACCTATTTAAGAAGTGAAATTATAATTAAACAAAAAAAGTATAATTTGCCAAAAGATGTTGCCCATCAAGAGGCTTTTGCGTTAATTGATAAAGAAATAGAATTATTACGTACCAAATATGACGAACCAAAGTATAAAAACATTAACAATGAGTTTGTTAAATTTATTAAAAAACATGATAAATTGTATTATTTTTCTTTTCTTGATGAAAGTACAGAGAAAACAATAAAAAATTTAGAAAATCAGCCTAATTTTGAATTAGGTTCAACAGGCATATCAATGTTTACACCAATACTATTTTCATATATTGTAAACACAAAAGAAATTATTAACAGTAATTTTTATGATTGCATCAATCCTGAAAAAAGGTCAGATGCTAAGGAACAAAAATATAGGTTAGATAGAATAAATGCTTTTATTTGGTCTTGCACATTAGTTGCTTCGCTTAATTATTGTAATGGAAATATGGAAATATTAAATAAAGCGCATTTAAGACTTTCTTATGATATTTTTAAAGAGTTTATAAATTTAAATAATGGTTTTAATATAACGGCCTTAGAACCATTATTGAAACCTTTACCACACCGTAATACAGCAGTGCCGCACTATGATAAATTTATTCTTGCTAAAAAATTGCAATGTTTGAAACATGGATACGTAATTTTTGATTGTTATTATTTGGATGATCCGAATTTACCGATAAAATGTTTTGATAAATTAATCGATGAATGTCCGTATAGGTATGATAATAAAGAGCTTCCAAACGGACCAAAATGTAAGAAACTTTCGCCTGACAGATTATGTGAATTTTTTAACTCAAGAAATGCTTGGCTATCTGACTATGAACTTAAGGGTATTAATTTAACTTTAAAAGACCTTATATATCTTTTAGGTTCAGAAATTTCAGAATCGACTATGAAAAAATATATTTTGGGAAAAAGTATTAAAATTTCAGAAGATAATTTGGATGAACTAGTTTCGAAAACAGGTATTCCTGAAAGTTTTTTCATATCTTCAGGATTTGTTAATCGGGATGGTTTTAGAAAAATATATTATCATGACAAATTATTTGTGCTAATCGATAAAAGCGAAATTTTGTTATTAAAGAAAAAGTATGGAAAGAGCTTAAAAGGATTGCCAGAAGATATTAATAAAACTGATCAGAAAATAATTAAGCAATTATTTAATATATTTGAAAAAAATGAAGAACTTAATTCAATCAGAACATTCAAAAAAGTTTATGATAAAATTGAAAAATTAATAGGGAAAAATATATAAAAGCAGTTTATACTTTTTCCACTAACTTTTGACACTTTGATAGAGCGATATTATCGTTTGAGTATTGTTTGTATCATAAATCTTGAATTTTGAAACCGCAGGTAATAAAATACCTGCGGTTCTTTTTAAAAAACAGCTTATTTTATGCACTGTCATTAAAATTATGATATAATATATTATATATAATTTAGTTATGAAAGGGTGGTACTTCATGAAAAAAACCTTACTGACTCTCGCAATTGCTGCAGGCCTTTTTGCTGCGCCATTTACAACTGATATTTTTACTGCTACGGCAGAAGCAAAACCGCTACCGCCCCGTCCGGCTGCACGCGAAGGACTGGTTCCGCATCAGGTACGTATAGATAACGAACTTAATTCCATCAGCGAACGCTTTGGCATTGATGAAACAACCGTTGAAAAATATTACAACCAGGGCTGGGGATTTAAAGAATTACGCCGCGCTGCGTTTTTAGCTTATGCCTCCGGCAAGGACATGGGAGCTGTTTTGGATTTAAAGACAACTAACAACTGGCCGCGTGTTGAATATAAACTGGGTCTTACCCCTAACGACATCAAAACAGCTCACGAGAAAAACGATGCTGAATATTTAAAAACTGTACTTGGCATTGCCGAAAGCACCTCACTGCCGCTGCTTAAACAAAACTTTTCGCTGGGTGATGTTGCTCATGCAGCATTGATGAGTAAATACACTACCAGCACACCGGCACAAATTGCAGAAATGCACAATCCGCCGGAAGCTAATTGGGACAACGTAGCCACGCAGCTCGACATTAGCTACGAGGAAATGCAGCAAGTGCGCGCCGAACTTGAAAAATTAAGACCTTAAATCCTATCATATAAAAACAAAAAAGAGAAGGCATTTGCCTTCTCTTTTTTGTTTTTATATGATTTAATCAATACTACTCTTTTTGGTTTTTATAAACAAAGTAATAAAACAGCACTGTAATGACTGACGCACCTAATCCCATAATAAGCTGCTAAAACTACGCCAAAAGCTACAGGCTTTATCAGCACTACAACTTTCGGAATAACAGGTCTGAAGATAATTTTAAATGCACGCGGTGCATACAGCATTTTTTTGCAAAGTACAGAAATTGAAAGACAGATAGGAATTTATACTTACTACAAAAAACGAGCGCGATAAATGGCGCTCTTACAAAATTCGTTACATCACTGACATCCTGATATGTATCGGCAGTAGTGGTAATGCGTAATTCAAAGCAAAAACTATCTAAACAAAATAAAGGCAACAGATGATTATCTGCTGCCTCTTGTTTACATGGCGGAGTGGCAGGGATTTGAACCCTGGCGGGAGTTGCCCCCTAACGATTTAGCAAAAATATTTCTACATATATTAATTTATTTTTGCTGTTTTTTATTACTATTCAGGCATTTTTGAACATAATTTTTTCACTGAATCCATAAAAATCTACTGATTATAAAAATAATTGCACCCAGTCCAATTTTAACTTGTTCCACTTATAATACTCATAAAGGAACCTTCAGGAACTCACTATAACACCTACCGCATTATATACTATCTATATATTCATAAATCAACGTACTACAATCGAAAATAATATCACCAATAAAATAATATATACCTCTTATCAAATCGCTTATAGGCGAAAAGTATGCACAATCAAAAATCAATATATCTGTAAATAATACAAGGATTATTAGTTTTATACATCTTGATATTCTTTTATTTCTTCTTTCTTCAATAAGCTTTTGTAATGTTTCAACCTTATTTTCGTAATCATTCCAACCAGCAGCAACTAATTTTTTGTACATAGATTTTGCCGCTGTTAAATTTCTACTAGAGCCATAAGCGTTTTCATAACAAAGAGCTAACTCATAAGTCATATTTAAATCAGCTTCATTATAATTTGCTTTTAAATTTTTATATGCTTCATCTAATATCTTTCGCCCACTATCAACATTTTTATACGTGTTATTATCAGTATAACTAAATATCATTCCTAATAATAATGATTCTTTTAAATCTCCTCCATTATAACTCTCAATTAATTTATTAACATAATTTTTTGCATTTATTGAATCCTCATTAAGCGAAAGAGTCAGTAATTTTATACCATTAAAATACTCTTTATTTATGACCTTATTACCTGTAAAAGCTATTAGTGCAAAGAAGAACTTTATATCACTAATTTTTGCTTCTATTGGATTTTTATAAAGGTATTGTAATAACTTAAAGGCATATCCATTATCGCTATCAATTATATTATTCAAAATTGCAACTGCAACTTCAATATTTTGTGGAACAATATTATTTCCAATTAAGTATATACCTAACGATAACATAGGATTACGTGTTAAATCGGTAGAATAATACTTTACCATTGTAATAGCAGATTCAAAATTATAAGTTATAGCATTTTGTACCCACTTAAAATCCTTCAATGATAAATTTTGAGTTGTTTCAAGCCTGTATACTTCATTTGAAATATAGTTAATTGCGTCTGGACAGTTTCGTTGAACAGATTGATATAACCAACCAAACCCTTCTTCTAAGCTACTATCATAAATCTGTCCGCTTAAAATTTTATAAGCAATATTAAATTGTTCATATCCAGATGCATCATTATTAGCAGTTTTTTTATCTTCGTTAAGCAATTTTTTCAAAATTGCAGGAGGTAAATCATCAAAGTTTACTGGTTTTACCTCAACTTTAACATCTGAATTAGCTACTATTTCCATTATTTATATACTCACCCTTCCATTTTTTATTAAATTCTTGTCTGAGCAACTCACATGACTTTAAATTCATTTGATAGAATTCTTCTATTGTCATTTTTGCAGAATAATATTTTTTGTAATATTCGTCTACATTGCAAAAGATTGGCCTTTGCTCATAAATTTTACATAAATTTGTATTTTCGTCTAAATATTTACAAATGCCTTTTTCATTTGCTAAAAATGCGCCCAATTCGGTATAAATCACATAGCGGCAACAAACTCCGCATCTTTTACAAGGATACATAATTATTCTTTAGGTTCATCAATTTCAAATTCTACAGATTTATTATTAGTTAATTCGTTGCGCGATTCTTCGGTTAAATACTCTAAAAGCATTTCACCACTCTCAGCAGATTTGGTAAGAAATTTTCCTTCTTCAGTTTTAAAGAACAACTGAAAAGATAGGCCAAACGTTTTTTCTGATTTTAAAGAAATTTTAAAAATACCACCTATAAACTTTAATTTTTCTTTTCTGCTGTTTAGTATAATTTCATCAATACCTTCAGAAAAAATTTCATTTATTTCATCAAAAGATATTTGTGCATTTACAACTCTAAGCATTAATTCAGAAATCTTAAAATTTTTAAATATCTCTACAAAATCTTTTTTTTCAGTATTATTTCGTTTAACATCAACGTCCATTTTCGAATTATCTTTTTCTTGATTATTATTGTTTTTATTTTTAAATAAATCAAACATTTTATCCCTCCTCAAGATTAAATTGTCATCTGGAGTTCTTCTTCCATTTCCGGTGTTATATCCTCTTCCTGGTATCCGTATAATTTACGCTTAATAGACGGCGGCAATTCATTTTCAGAAATTTCTCTTGTAGTAGTTCTTTCCATCCACTGTTTATTTTCTTTATAATACGTTTTATGAGAAATATGAACAACTGCATCTCTCACCCTCTGTACAAAAACTGCACAAGCATGTAGAATATTTTTCTTGAGTTCTTGAAATGCCGCTTTTACTTTTGGAATAAAGTCTTTAAGCCAACTAACAATTTCATCCCAACAAGCTACTACTACTAAACCAACTATTGCTGCTCCAATTAACCAAGGTAACATTTCTATTCATCTCCATTACTAATTTTTATTTGTGATTTTACATAATCTTCACTAACTTTTCGTGTAGTAACACTGACTTTTTCTTTCTCATTTGCTTTTTTACTATCTAAAATATTTTTTATTGCCTCCTCTAAATTTTCTTGTTTAACTATCTCTTGTTTATTTCGTGCCGCGGTAAATGCGGCACTTAATACGGCATTAGATATATCGCTCCCAGATAAGTCATCATACTTTTTTGATATATAACTTATATCAAAATCATTAGGCATTAGCCGTGGTATATATTTTTGCCACAAAAGATGCCGACATTCTTCATCAGGTAATTCAAACTTTATATGCATTAAAATTCTCCTCATAAAAGCCGGGTCAAAATTTTCAATAAAATTAGTGGCAAATATAACTATATCTTGGTAATCATTTAGCAGCATTAGCATAACCGAACGTGTTTGATTAACACTAACATCAGTAGAGTGCGACATATTAGTTACACGCCTACTCAAAATAGCGTCAGCCTCATCAAAGAACAGTATACTATTATCCATCTTTGCTTTTTCAAATGCTTTGCAAATATTTTTCGGTGTTTCCCCAACATATTTAGATTCAATGTCTGCATAATTAACAATCAAAATTTTTCTATTTAAATAATTAGCTATTGCATGTGCTGCCATAGTCTTTCCTGTTCCAGGTGGTCCCCACAAATTAATTCCTATTTTCCTAGAAAATTTATGCGTGGATTCTAACCCCCAAGTTTTAAATACTAAATTGCTATTTTCGGCATAAGAAGCTATATCTAAAATTTTATTTTTAATTTTTCTAGGCAAAATCAAATCATCTAAATAATATAACGGTTGTCTTGAATTAAAAATAATATTATTATTTTCAACTTTTTTAATGGTTTCTTCTTTAGCTGTATTTATCTTGGCTCCTATTCCCATAAATTGCTCCTTTAATTATTACCTTTGATTTTAAAGTTAACAAACATGGATACAAAAACTATAAATGCTGATAACCACATTAACAAATTACCAACAGCAGCGCCTGATTCAAGGACTTCTGTGACCAAGAATGAGAAACCCCATACTAATAGTACAATTCCCCCTAATGCAACAGCTAAGCTCAACAAATAATAACCTATTGCTATTGCAACAATAACTCCTAAAATTATTAAAATTATTTCTAACATAAACTCCTCCATTTAAAATTTAGACTTAGTTATAAAGACTGCTATATTGGTGTTTTCTATTTACAACCCATCTGTGAGGCTGCCCATTCTTTCTTCTTGGGCAAACACCTGGCATAGGTCTGCCTGCACCCTGCCCTCTGATTTGCTTTGTGCCACAATAGGTACACATATATTCAGTAGCATATTTAATAGCCATTTTCTGCGCCTCCTTTAATCATCCTTAAACAGTGTCTGCATATCTATTTCTAAAGCTTTGCATATCAACATCAAAGATTCAATGTTATATGGTCCTTTGCCGCGTTCTATATCAGAGATTCTCGGACGGGATACCCCAGATAATTCGGATAGCTTTTTTTGTGTAAATCCTTTTAAACGTCTGCTTGCCAAAACCTTAATGCCTATTTTTTTATATTCCATTGCAAACATAATATTCACCAACTAAATCAAATTATCTCCTATATTTATTATGCTACAAAAAAGCCTTTAGGAACGTTATTGTTATTTGACAAATGTCATACTTATTTGACAAACTAATATATTTGATAATATTTTAAGTAAAAATTAAAACAGGTATGCGTGAACATACCTGTTTCATAAAATTCTCAGCTTTAAAAGTGTTCTTATTTTATATAATCCATTACGCCGCTTTATTTGTCTGCTTCTGACAATCCATACAAAGCGGATGCCCAAATTTAGCAATAGAATACTCAACAACTCGGTCGCTGGAAATAACTTCTCCGCAACCTGTGCAGATTATTTCATTGCCTACCGGTGCAGGTTTATTTTTTACTTTCGCTTTATTAGCCGCAGGCCTTTGTTTTGTTGCTCCACTTTGCGGTTCGGCAAAGTTATTCTCGTCAGTCTTACTGTCTGCTTCGGGGTCATCACCGGTGGCAATGCAGAAGCTGAGCATATAAGCGTACTTGGTGGCAGCCGTTTGTGCCTTCATTACTGCCTTATCACCAGCGTCCTGACCACTACCTATTCCGTAAATTTTTACTTCTTCTCCGCTGTCGCTGTCAATAAGGGTTATCTCCACCTTTACTGTTGCTAGATGCTCGATATTCCCCTTAAGATTGGTAACGTCTGTAAATTCTATCAACTCCGGCACAGCAACACAGGCTATTTTATTTTTCGTCAGCGATTCATTAACCTTTTGCAGTACATCTTCTGCCGTGGCATATTTATATTTGTGAAAGCTGTTCAATCCGTTTTTCGCTACATAAGCACATTCAGCCATAACAGCAAGCAATTTTTTGGCAATTTTTGTGTTTTCCATTGTATGCAACTCCTTATGATTTTATGTCCAATGTCCGGATGTCCAGCAGTAAAATGGTGTGTTAGCCGTTGTTTTAAGGCATTTTTACACCTTTTTTTCGCAGGACATGTGGACATATCAATATTCATTCGGGAATAGAACAGTCAGCCTGTCATACTCATTCCCTGTACTGCTTTCAGCAATAATCCATATTTTCCCCTTTGAGGTATTATATGCCCCTAAAACCATACCAAAAGTTTTAACAGCTTCGTTATTGCTTTCGGTATCGGTTTCCGATACATCGCCCCAGTCAAGCGATTTAAAACAGCGCATTGCTTCATAAACTTCTCTTTGAAATTTGCCGTTATTGATAGTTTCAGTTGTTATCCCCAGCGTTTGAAATCTCTGTACGTTATCAAATAAACTCATAATGCTTTCTCCTTTCAGACATAAAAATAGCAGGCAGCTTTTTACGCTGCCTGCTTCATACCGGCTTTTACCATTCTGCCGTAAGGACAGTTACCGGCAACTGCGCAGTAGTCTCTGCACTTCCTGTCATTCCAGCGTTCTTTAGGCGTGCAAAGCTGCGGTAAGTAGCCTTTTTCGAGAGCTTCCTTTAACCGTTTTGCTTTGGTTTCCATGTACAGCTTAATCCAGCGGTCGGATATTTTGTTAATATTGATGATATATACCTGCCTCCTGATATTTCTTTCTTCTGCTATACGCAAACTGAAATCACGGCAAAATGCCTGTATTTTCATACTTTCAACCTTAAAGCCGCGCTGCTCTAAAAGTATGCGGTAATAGTTAACCTGTATTGCCCAGTCTAAGATATGGCGCACACCGTCAGTACGCCATTCTTTTCTCGTCTTTAACTGGCCTTTCTTTAAACCTGTTTTATATACTTCGCCTGTCGGCACGTCCACTTTGTAGTAGCCCAAAGCACGCATAAGTTTGTAGGAACTTGTTATTTTGTAATCGCCAAGCGTTTTATCGCTCAGGTCTATAATCTGGCCATACAGGTCAAATTTCCCGCTTGTCACTTCATCAGCAAGGCGTTCCTCGCTTAAAATATTGCCTTCGGTATGACCTTCATTAATGGTATGGACGGCACTGCCGTGCAGAGCGTAAAGCTGCTGCATGGGGTCAACGGCATAATCAGTTGTTTTCTTTAAATACGTTTCCCTTATGCCGCAGAGAAGCTCCGTTACCGTAGGCTCTTTAATGTTTCTTTCCAAAGACTGTGCTATTGCCCTCAGCGTCGGCAGGAACATACAACGCTGCTTTTTTACGCAGGATTTTAAACAATCCGTTATTTTTACTTTATCGCCCTGTGGACAGATGAATGCTGTTGCTGTCATGCTGCTAATCCTCCCTATCATTTTTAATTTTTATTGCAAGGCGTTCTCCGCTTTCAAACTTGTTAAAATTAAAATAATCTCCGGCTTTATCTGAGAAGTTGTATGTTTTTATAATTTTTTTACTGGCCTTTTCCAAATCTTCCTCATAGCCGAGATGAGCTTTTGGAAAAGTAGTATTTAAAAATTCTACTGCTTCTTTCCACCAGGTAAAGTAATAGGTATCGCCGTTGCTCCGGTAGCTGTAATCAACTACATAACGATCGGTAAAATAAATGCCAAGCTTATCCGTATTGATATAAATTTCGCAACCCGGTTCTTCACTTTGGTACACCATTTTAACAGTTCCGTTATATTTTTCTTTCAGCATATATTCCAGTACCGTCATATTCGGGTTCCATGCACTCTCAGTATCTACACGCAGATAATAGCCTGCCGTATCTTTCTCAACATTAGCATCACAGTTTGCAAAATAATCCCTGCCATCGCAGTATTCGCCATTTGCGACTTTAGGCAAACCGCAAAATTTTAGAAACTGCTTAATGGAATTAAGCTTCCGGTCGCCAAGGCATTTACTTACAAGCTGCCGTATTTCTTCCAGCGGCTTTTTTCGTTTACAGTAAAAAACTATGCTGTTAGCGCAGTAATTTGCCAATTTTCATTCCTCCTAAAAGATGTCCAATGTCCTGATGTCCAGTAAGAAAAGGGTGTGCAAAAGCCTGTTTTGCGCCTTTACACACCTTTTTTCCGTTGGACACGCGGACATTGGACATTATAACTATATCTCTATTAGGCACTTTGGGCAGGGTGCGGCAGCATAATAATTTTTCTGTTTTTTGCTGCTTCCATACTTTCATCTAAAAGTGTTCCGCCTATGCGTTCCAGTTCTGTTGCACGGTTGTAGTCCGCTACATCCTGCGAACTTCTTGTTACGGCATTGACCAAACCATATTGGGTAAACTCGCCTGCCATGATGAAGTGGCGCAGAATAGATGCCCGCTCATTTTTGTTTAAAACATACCTGTCGCCCAGCACTTCTACCGTCTGTACCGGGTCATCACCCGTTTTAAGGTTCTTTGCCATGCGCAGCTTATTTACCGTAAGCATGAACTTTGTTTCATCAACGGCAGCACTTACAATGTCCTGCACTTTCATAAAATAGGCTTTATCGTCCTGAGCAAGCGTGGCGTCACTGTAAAGTTCATAAGCATTGTCGGTATCTTCAACCTGCCTGCCGGTATGGTATTTTTTATGGGCAAGGTCTTTACTAATTAAACCGTTTTTGCATACCAGACGGTATACCAAAGGCTCTACCTTTAAAGCCCCCAAGCCGATTTCACTGTTGGACACTACAAAACCGGCCTGAACAATATCACCGGGTACGATTTCTGTTTTCATGGTTTTGTTAATAACCTTTAAATAGAGGTGCGTTTCCGTTACATCACAGCTGGCAATCTCGCAGCCTTTCATAGCTGCGATAACGGGCAGCACATGGTCTACCAGTTCCAGATTATCCAGCCTGCGGTAACGGTCGCTTAAAAAAGCACGCAGTTTCCCGTCCAAAGTACGGAGCATACGTTTTTCCGGCGTTGTATTAAGCCAGCTGTTGATATTGCTGTCGAGCAGCGCAGGATTTTCCTGACGCATCCGTTCATAATACTTGTACGGAATGTTAAGCCTGTCGGCAATCTGCCTGTGGGCAATTTCAGATATACGGTAACTTAACCTGTCCTCGCCGGTGTTAACGGTAAGCATACTTAAATCGCCAGTAGAATTGACTTTAATGCTCCTAGTATCGGCAATAAGGTCTTTCCTTGCTGCGCGCTGGCGTTCCAGCTCCAAATAAAGATTTTTAATAGTTTTGATTCCCTGTTTCATAGTTGATTCCTCCTGAAAATGTTTTATTAGATTTTGTTATATATGATAAATAACGGCAGCCCCAGCAAGGCTGCCGTTAGGATTTTAGGCATAAGAAAAACCGCTGGCAAACTGCCAGCGGCTGAATCTTATGTTACCTATGTTCCTTTGCAAGGGCCGCTGTAATATTAACAGGTCTTGCAAGTTACTCTTGGTTATTATCCATAGATATAATATATAATTGAAAATCCATACTTTTTCATAAAGTCAGCATACGGGGTTAAAAGCGTACTGCTCTAAAATCTGGCTGATAACGCTTTTCATTAAAATTGTAGTATTCCTGTTCAGCTGTATTTTATACCCGTCACTAATGCTCATGTACGGTAAGGAAGCAAGCAACCGAAAACAAGAGATAGACCGCCAG
>OGHL01000433.1_pt1 | contig 30578 bp, 29 predicted proteins | sample 1571391 | NCBI WGS metagenome assembly OGHL01 (sample SAMEA2581948, study PRJEB24529) | metagenome | biome: Human gut stool | place: China | collected 2011 | reverse complement strand
ATGCTGCACCATCACAACACAGCAGGATCAGATCATCCGGGTATTGCTTGGACAGTTCCTCGAGAAATATGTTCATACAAGTAGAATTGCAATACGGCATAACAAGAAAACAGGAGCTTCCCGTTACTGGTTCAACAGCTCCGTATGCATACCGATATTCACGAATGTGATGGCAAGGTACCGATGGACGAATGCCCTTTTCACACCAGCAGTATTTGGGCTTATTGATTCGTCCGAATCCTGCTTCATCCTGGAACATAAGTCGTACTTCTTGATGTGGATGACCAGACTTGTTTACATAATCCTTTAGTTCGCCGATTCGCTTGTTAATTTTTTTGAGGCCTCGATGACCTCATCACTGGCTTTCTTCGGATGCTTGCTCCTTGGCATGACTTTCCTCCAACCGTGGCGGTGGAGGACGTAATAGATCTGTGATGTCCCTATGGAATGGCCTACAGCTTCCCGATATGCAGTCTCAATATCATGCACCGATACCGTTTTTCCTGCATTTGAAGCCTGACGAAACGGCTCCAGGAGCGCTTCCTCTTCTGCATAACTCAGGTTCCGGTGGTTTCCGTGATAGTGGCTTTCTGTGATACTTGCAAGACCGTTGGCTTTATATCGGGAAACCAGCACGGTAATATATTGCGTGTGGAAGCCGGTTTTTTCACGAATTTCTTTGTTCTGCTTCCCTTCTGCTCGCATCTCAAGTGCTGCCAGTCTTTTTTCAACATTCTTGTCTCGATTCTTTTTCCTCGCAGCCTTGATTTCCTGCGTTTCCTCAAGCGTGAAAGTGTATCTTTTCATTTCTCATCACCATCTTCATTATACATCAACAGTGATAAATTATCAACCTTTTTAAAAAGATGTTAGTATTAGGTAAGTCCTGATTTCTGGCTGTTACGAACACACAGACTCACCCTACGAGTGCTATGGTACGCGCCGCCTGTTACGGTACAACTAGATTTGCAAATAGCTGCGTTTGAATGGGTGCGGTAAATCAGCTTTGCAGTCGAAATTTGCAGGGCGGTACGGATTCGCCGGAGTTCTGTAGGGGCCGGCGACACTGCCGGCCCGTTGGGAAGCCGCGGATTTGCTGAAGCGTTCTGTAAAACCGGTGCGATTTGCCGGGCGGGGTCAGAACAGCGTCAGCTGGCTGGTGAGGGGGAGGTCGCCGAAGGCGCCGGCGGATTGGAGCTGGTCGATGAGCGTCTTGGACACCTTCGGGCAGGCGTCGGCGAATTCCTCGACGGACAAAAACTCCCGGCCCTCGCGGGCATTCATAAGGTCCCATGCCGCCGTTTCGCCAAGACCGGCCACGGCCACGAACGGCGGGCGCAGCTGCCCGGCCTCGATCTGGAACTTCGTCGCGTGGGAGTGGTAGATATCGATCGGCGCGAAGGTAAAGCCGCGCAGATAGAATTCATAGCAGACCTCAAGCGTGGTGAACAGATCGTCGTCCTTGGCGCTGGAATCCTCGTCCTCCTTGATCTCCTGCAGCTTTTTCTTGACAAGCTCGATGCCGTGGCACATCATGCCCTCGTCGAAGCCGCCCTTCTGGCTGCGGCGGTAGAAATAGGCCGCGTAGAACGCAAGCGGCTCGTGCACTTTGAACCACGCGATGCGGAAGGCCATCATGACATACGCCGTCGCGTGGGCCTTCGGGAAAAGATACTTGATCTTCTTGCAGGAGCCGATGTACCATTCCGGGACGCCTGCGGCCTTCATTTCCTCCTCCGCGCCGTCGGGCAGACCGCGGCCCTTTCGGACGGCCTCCATGATCTTGAACGACCGCTTTTCGGGCATCCCGCATTTGATGAGGTACAGCATGATATCGTCGCGGCAGCCGATGGCGTCGTTGACGGAGGCAGTCTTGGACAAAATCAGATCGCGCGCGTTGCCCAGCCACACGTCCGTGCCGTGGGAGAAGCCGGACAGGCGGATGAGCGTGTCGAATTTTGTCGGCTGCGTCTCCTGCAGCATTCCGCGCGTGAAGCCCGTGCCAAATTCCGGGATGGCGACGGAGCCGACCGGCCCCAGAATGGGGTCGTTTTCATAGCCCAGCACCTTGCTGGACGTGAAGATCGACATGGTATCCTGATCGTCGAGCGGGATCTTCTGCGCGTCGACGCCGGTCATGTCCTCCAGCATACGGATCATGGTCGGGTCATCGTGGCCCAGCATGTCGAGCTTCAGGAGGTTTTCCTCCATGGAGTGATATTCAAAATGCGTCGTGATCCATTCGGAGTCCTTGTCGTCCGCCGGGTGCTGTACGGGGCAGAAGTCCCAGATCTCGTTCTCCTGCGGAATGACGACGAGGCCGCCGGGGTGCTGGCCGGTCGTGCGCTTGACGTTGACGCAGCCGAGCGCCAGCCGGTTCTCCTCCGCCTTGGGGACGGTCTTATTGCGCTCCGACAGGTATTTTTTCGCGTAGCCGTAGGCCGTTTTCTCCGCGACGGTGCCGATGGTGCCCGCGCGGAAGACATGGGTTTTGCCGAACATCTGCACACAGTAGGCGTGCGCCTTGGCCTGATATTCGCCGGAGAAGTTGAGATCGATATCCGGGACCTTGTCGCCGCCGAAGCCGAGGAACGTTTCAAACGGGATATTGAACCCGTCCTTGTCGAGCTTCGCGCCGCACTTCGGGCACACCGCGTCCGGCAGATCCGCGCCGCAGGCGCAGTCGGCCGGAACCTCAAACGTCGTGAACTTGCACTGCGGACAGCGGTAGTGCGGCGGATAGGAATTGACCTCCGTGATGCCGGACATGAACGCCACGATGGATGAGCCGACCGAGCCTCGCGAGCCGACAAGATAGCCGTGCTCCAGCGAGTTCTGCACCAGCTTCTGCGCCGACATATAAATGACGTCGTAGTGGCAGGAAATAATGTCGTGCATTTCCGTGTCGACGCGCTTCTGCACAAGCTCCGGCGGGTTTTCGCCGTAGAGCCGGTGGAGCTTGCCGTAGACGAGGGCTTTCAGGTCCTCGACGGAATTTTCGATCTTCGGCGCGAACAGATTGTGCGGCACGGGCCGCAGCGTCTCGCACCAGTCAACGATGCGGTTCGGGTTTTCAATGACAACCTCATGCGCCTTTTCCGGGCCGAGATAGGAGAATTCCTCCATCATCTCATCTGTCGTGTGCAGATACAGCGGCAGCGGCCGGTCGGCATCGGGCATCTGCTTGGTGGCAAGCAGGATGTGGCGGAAAATCTCATCCTCCGGGTCGAGAAAGTGCACGTCGCCGGTCGCGACGACGGGCTTTCCCAGCTCCTCGCCGAGCTTGACGATGGTGCGGTTGAAGCCGCGCAGCTCCTCCTCGTCCTCGGCAAGACCCTTGTCGAGCATGAAGCGGTTGTTGCAGATGGGCTGGATCTCCAGGAAGTCATAGAAGCTAGCGATACGCTTCAGCTCCGCCCAGCTTTTGTGGTTCAGAATCGCCTGGAACAGCTCGCCCGCCTCGCAGGCTGAGCCGATGATAAGTCCCTCACGCCATTGCAGCAGCTCGGACTTCGGCATGATGGGCACGCGCTTGAAGTATTTGAGATTGCCATAGGAGATCAGCCGGTACAGATTGCGCAGGCCGATGGAGTTTTTCGCAAAGACGATGATGTGTCGCGCACGACGGTCGAGAATTTTGCTGCCGGAGCGCAGCTGCTCCATGCGCGGGTTGATCTTTTGCAGCGAGTCCAATCCCTGCTCCTGCATCATCTTGAAAAAGCGCATGAGCAGATATCCGCAGGTGATCGCGTCGTCGGAGGCGCGGTGGTGGTTGAAATCCGGCAGGCTCAGCGCGTCGGCGACAATGTTGAGCTTGTACTTGCCAAGCTCCGGCATCAGGTTCTGCGCCAGAATGAGCGTGTCGACATACGTCGGGTGGAACGGCAGGCCGAGCTTTTCGCACGCCGCCGTCACGAAGCCGATGTCAAAATCCGCGTTGTGCGCGCACAGGGGGCGGCTGCCGACGTATTCCAGGAATTTCGGCATTGCCTCGGAAATATCCGGCTGCCCGGCAAGCATCTGGTCGTTGATGCCCGTCAGATCGACGATCTTCGGCTGTAGGGGCCGGTGCGGGTCGACGAAGGTCTGGAACGTGCTGAGAACTTCATTGCCCTTCATGATGGCCGCGCCGATCTCGATGATCGTATCGTGGAGCGAGGACAGACCGGTCGTTTCCAGATCGAACGCGACGTATTCCCCGTCAAAGGAGAGATCCTCCTCGCCGTGGACGGCGATGCGGTCGTCGACGTCGTTGACGTAGTAGCCCTCGCAGCCGTAGAGGATTTTGATGTTCTGGTCCGTCCCCGCGACCTTGGCCTTGGACGCGGCCTTCATCGCGTCCGGGAACGACTGCGCGCCGCCGTGGTCGGTGATGGCGATGGCGCGGTGGCCCCAGCTGGCTGCCCGCTTGACGGCAGCGCCGGTATCGGTCAGCGCGTCCATGGAGGACATGGTCGTATGCAGGTGCAGCTCGACGCGCTTTTCGGGGTACGTATCGCGGCGCTTCGGGGCCTCGATCTTCTCCATGGCGTTCGGCTGGAGCACCATTTCGTTGTCATAGCGGTCAAAGCTCATCTTGCCCTGTACGCGCAGCCACATACCTGGCTGGACGTTGTCAATGATGGGCTTGGCCTTTGCGGCCTCCATGAACTGGTTCACGCGGACGGAGCTGGTATAGTCTGTCATATCGAAGCAGATGACCCACGCCCCGCGCTTTTTCAGCTCCCGGTGCTGCACGGCGAAGACCTTGCCCTCGACGATCACGCGGAACATATCGAGGTTCAGCTCCTCCATCCGCACGGGCCTGCCCGAAAACGGCCTGCCGTAGAACAGCGCGCCCGCCGGCTCTGCCGGTGTGGAGGCAGCGCCGCCGGAGGCTTTTGCGCCGCCCTGCGGCACGCTGGCCGTGATGGCAGGCGCGTTTTTAAGCGCCTCGGCGCGGATACGCGCCGTCTCTTCAAACAGCGCACGGCCCTCTAAATTGCTGTGCGCCTCGACCTCGATCTTTTTGGAAACGCCGAAGCGGTCGCGCAGGAACTGTTCGGCCTTTTTTGCGTTCTGCAAAATGCTGTCCTTGCCGTTGGCCTTGAGCCGGATGACGACGGCCTCGTCCGTGACCTCGTAGCCTGCTCCTGCCAGAATGGCGGCAGACGGCGAAAAGGCGCGGATAAACACCTGCGCCAGATCGCGGAAATCCATATTCGGAAGCTCCGAGGCGGGATAGCGCACCGAAAGCTTCAGTTCCCGCAGGCCATATTCCTTTTCAATGTCTCGGCAGAGCGCCTGCAGCTGCTTTTCTGCCAGATACTGCTCCGCCTGCGCGTCCAGATGGATGGTGCGCGTTTCCCGGTCAAGCTCCGCGTGGACGACGGCAAGGCGTCCGAGCGCCTCCACCAGCTCCTCCGGCAGCGGGAAGCCCGGAAACAGCGCGGGGAAATAAACTTCATTCATATGTTCAAGCTTCCTGTCTGAAATTCACGTTATGTCTTTGTTCGCCTGCGCTTCGGCTGCGGCTTCTCTTCCCGCGTCAGATCTGCAAGCGTGTAGCTGCACAGATACGCGGCGATGACCTGATCAAGCCCCTGCCACAGCGGGAGCGTCCGGCAGTTGACCGCGTTTTCGCACTGCTGCCCGCGCTCCAGACACGTGACCGGGGCCAGCGTCCCCTCGGTCAGAGACAATACCTCAAACGCGGTATACTCCTTCGCCGGTTTGGACAGGCGGTAGCCGCCGCCCTTGCCGCGCACGGCGTCGAGCAGCCCCGCCTTGCTCAGCACGGCCAGAATGCTCTCCAGATATTTTTCGGAAATGCCCTGCCGCTTCGCGATCGTCTGCAGCGGGATATAGCCCTCGTCTATATGCTCGGCCAGATCGATCATCACGCGCAGTGCATAGCGGCCCCTGGTGGAAATCATCATGTTTGGTTCCTCGCTTTCTTTTAACCCACTATACTATAGGGTAAAAGGATTATCAAGCGGAAAGCCGCAATTTACAAGCAATTCTTTTTGTGCTACAATAACCAAAGCATCGGTTTGGAGAGAACGCGACATGACGAAGGATCTGACCCGGGGAACGCCCTGGAAGCTTATTTTACAGTTTGCGCTGCCGATCATGGCGGGAAGCCTTTTGCAGCAGCTCTATAATACCGCCGACACCATCATTGTCGGCAATTTCAACGGCCAGCAGGCGCTTTCCGCTGTCGGGGCCTGCGCGTCGCTGACAGTTCTGTTCACGGCGCTTGCCATCGGCTTTTCCATCGGCGCAGGCGTGCTGATCTCGCAGTATTTCGGCGCTTCGCGCGAGCGGGAGCTGCGGCAGTATGCCGCGACGGCCATTGTGCTGATGCTGGCAATGGGGCTATTCATGTCGCTTGCCGGCGTTGTGAGCGCGAGATTCCTGCTGGAACGAGTGCTGGGCACGCCGGAGGCGCTGCTGCCGATGACGCTTCTGTATTTCCGCATCTACGCGGCGGGACTGGTGTTCCAGTTCGGGTACAACATCGCGGCGGCTCTTCTGCGGGCGCTGGGCGACAGCAAGGCGACGCTGTATTTTCTGCTCGTCTCGTCGATTTTGAACGTCGTGCTCGACCTTGCGTTTGTCGCGGGGCTTGGGCTGGGCGTGGCAGGCGCGGCCGTCGCCACCGTCATTTCGCAGATCGCCTCCTGCGTCATCGGCTTTGCGTATATGCACCGGAAATACGCCATTCTGCGCTTCTCGCTCCGCGAGCTGCGGCTGGACGTGAAAACGGCGGGCCGCATTCTGCAGGTCGGCGCGCCGATGGCCATTCAGCAGTCCATCGTCTCCTGCGGCTTTCTGTTTTTGCAGCGGCTGGTCAATCTCTACGGCGAGAGCATGATCGCGTCCTATACCGTCGCCACCCGGATGGAGAACATTCTGATGATCCCGATTCTCGGCGTGCAGAACACCATGGCGACCTTCGCGGGCCAGAATATGGGCGCGCAGCGCCCCGACCGCGTCTCCAGGGGCCTTGGACAGGGTGTGCTGGTGTCGCTTTCCATGACGCTTGTGCTCTGCCTGTGCCAGATCTTCGGCATTTCGCGCATCATCCGCGCGTTCCAGCTGGACGAGGCCGCTGCGGCCATCTGCCGCCTGCATCTGTTCAGCTCCGCCGTCGCGATGCCCATTTTCGCGGTCTATTTTCCCGCCAACGGGATGTGCCAGGGCGTAGGCGAGGGCTTCCACGCCACGTTCTTCGCGCTGCTGGCGCTGGGGCTGCGCGTGATCTTTGCCTATGCGCTGCACAACACGGCTCTGTTCGGCTATACCGCCGTCTGGTGGAGCCAGGCCATGGCGTGGACCGTGACGCTCCTTGTCTGCTATGCGCACGTGTTCCGCGGCAAATGGAAGAACAAATCTCTGATCTGATAGGGAGGCATTGCGATGCAGCACCGCTTTTTTGCGCTTATTTCCCGTATGCGCTACATTGGCCGCTGGGGCCTCATGCGCAATACGTTTGAGGAAAACATTCAGGAGCACAGCCATATGGTTGCTGTGCTGGCACACGGACTGGCTGTGATCCAGCGCGACATCCTCGGCCAGCCCGCCGACCCCGACCGCTGCGCGTCTGCAGCGCTGTTCCACGACGCGTCGGAGATCCTGACAGGCGACCTGCCCACGCCGATCAAGTATTATAACCCGGAGATCAAAAAGGCCTACAAGCAGATCGAGGCCGTCAGCTGTGAAAAGCTCCTTGCTCTCCTGCCGCCGGAGGTGCAGGAGAGCTACCGCCCGCTGCTGTTCGAATCCGACCCGGAGATTGCCCGCATCGTCAAGGCGGCGGACAAGCTTTCGGCGTATATCAAATGCGTCGAGGAGCTGAAGGCCGGCAACTCAGAATTTGCGGCGGCGGAGAAGCAGACGCGGCAGGCGCTCGTCGAAATGCAGCTGCCGTGCCTTGATTATTTTCTAGCGCATTTCCTGAACAGCTTCCGGCTCACCCTCGACGAGCTGGAGTGAATTTGACGGATCTGTCAATTTTCATGTTTTGCGGCGTCCAAAATCGCACAAAACTCACAGTTGTATTTTTGCGGCCGCGCCGCTATAATGTCCCCCAGTGAGTTTACGAAAGGAAGTGCGCGCCATGACGATCTTCAAAACGCCCGTCTGTCGATGTGCTTCCGTTTTTGTTTTTGCTGGGGAACTTGTTGTTCCGGCGTCGTATTTGTTTTTGCAGAAGGAATTGTGAAGCTGGTGTTTCCAGTTTTCACAATTCTTTTTTTATGCACGCATACAGCCCGGACCGCCCGCAAAAACGACGAAAAGAAAGGAGAACACCATGGGAAAAAACAAAATTCCGGAAACCGGCATCTATGATGCCAGACAGCTCGGCAGAGGCAGAATGCTGCTGCTCGGCTTCCAGCATATGTTCGCCATGTTCGGCGCGACCATCCTCGTCCCCATCCTGACGGGCCTCGACGTTTCGAACACGCTTCTGTTCGCGGGCCTCGGCACGCTGCTGTTCCACCTCATCACCGGCGGCAAGGTCCCGGCCTTCCTCGGCTCGTCCTTCGCCTTCCTCGGCGGCTACGCGACCATCGCGCCGATGCTCGGCGAGCAGCAGAACATCCCCAACCTTGAGATGCTGCCCTATGCCTGCTTCGGCGTGGCCTGCGCAGGTCTTGTGTATGTCATTCTGGCCGGTCTGTTCAAGGTCTTCGGCGCGAAGAAGGTCATGCGCTTCTTCCCGCCCATCGTCACCGGCCCCATCATCATCGCCATCGGCCTGAACCTCTCCTCCTCCGCCATCAATAACTGCACCGGCAGCTGGTGGATCGCCATCGCCGCCATCCTCATCATCGTCGCCGCCAACATCTGGGGCAAGGGCATGATCAAGATCATCCCGATCCTCCTCGGCGTCATCGGCTCGTATCTGCTGGCCGTCATCTTCGACGCGGACGTCCGCGCAAATCTCGTCGCCAACGTCTCCGAAGCGAAGTGGTTCGCGCTGCCCATCAAGATGGAGCAGACCGTCTTCGGCCTGTTCGCCTCCGGCAATGTCGACGCACACAAGCTCCTGACCGCCGTCATCACCATCGTCCCGCTGTCCCTTGCCACCATGGTCGAGCACATCGGCGACGTGTCCGCGATCTCCTCCACCTGCAACCGCAACTACATTGAAAATCCCGGCCTGCACCGCACCCTGATGGGCGACGGTCTTGCGACCACGCTGGCAGCCCTCTTCGGCGCGCCCGCCAACACGACCTACGGCGAAAACACCGGCGTTCTGGCCCTCAGCCGCATCTATGACCCGCGCGTCATCCGCATCGCGGCAGTTCTGGCCATGCTCTTCTCCTTCAGCCCGAAGTTCGCGGCCATCATCTCCTCCATGCCCGGCGGCACCATCGGCGGCGTCAGCCTCGTGCTCTACGGCATGATCTCCGCAGTCGGCGTGCGCAACGTCGTCGAGAACAAGGTCGACTTCACCAAGTCCCGCAATGTTCTGGTCGCGGCTCTGATTCTGGTCCTGTCCATCGGCATCAGCTACTCCTCGGCAGGCTCTCTCCATTTCGGCGCAATCAGCCTCTCGGGTCTGGCCGTCGGCTCCATCGTCGGCATCGTCCTGAACGCCGTCATGCCCGGCAAGGACTATGTCTACGGCGAAGACAAGCAGGGCGACGAATCTGTCAACTTCATCGTTCAGTAAACGATCTGATCCATATAGAAATACAGCCGCAGTCCGGTGCAGTTCCGCCTTCTCCGCCTGCGATTTCCCCTGAAATTGGCTTACGCGCAGCCCGCCTTTGGGCTGCGCGTAAGTGTTACAGGGGAGAAAACAATGAAGAATTTGGAGGGGTGGAACGGCGATTGTCACGCGCGGGTCTGTCGGCTTATCCGCAGAGCTTTCCACGGCATCAGACGGCGCATCGCCGGATGGTCAAACCATACAAAAGAGAGCCGGCCGGTTTGTTCCCCTTTTGTGCTTTTAGTATAGAGGAAGAATTTGAACAGGATTTCACGAACCGGTAAAGAAACTGTGAACAGTTTCCCGAAAGAATCGCGCCGTAAAAGAATACGCGCAGACAAGTGACCGGCCTGTCTGCGCGTTTCTTTTAAAATATGGAGAAAGGAGAAAAATGAAAAAGACGTTTGCTTCTTGCAAGTATAGAATATCAGGATGGTATTAAAAATCTTAGGGGGCAGTTTTTAAATATCTGTGAAATCCTATGATATTTTTTCGTTTTCAGCGCACGGCCAGCACCAGCAGCACCGCTGCCGCCAGATACAGCCCCAGCGCTGCCGCGCAGACGAGCAGGACGATCCCGCCGATGAGCAGCGCAATGCCGCCCGCAAGCGTCAGAACGAACAAAATCAGCGCCAGATCTGCACGCATACGCAAAGCCCTCCTTTCTCCGGGGATGGTTCAGAAGTAATCGCCCCAGCCGTCTTCGTCGTCCGAGTAGTCGCCCCAGCCGTCGCCGGGATCGGACCACGGATCGTAATCGTCGTAATATTCGTCGTCATAGTCCCAGCCCGCGTCGTTCGACTCCATGTATTCGCCGGTATCCTCGTCGATGTAGCCGTCGCTGCCGTAGCCGATGAACTCGTTCTCATAGCCGTTCCAGTACCAGATGTCGCCGTCCTCGTCGTACCAGTAATACGGCGTGCCGTAATCGCCGGTGTCGCCGGAATAGGCGGGCCGGGCCTTGGGCGCGGTGCTCCAGCCGGCGGTGTAGGACAGGGTTTCGAGCATCCTGTTGCAGATATCGAAATAATTGCGGATGCGGCCCTCAAGCGCGATGGTCGTCGCGACGAGGGCATAGCCCGTCGGCCCGTAATAGCGCACCTCCATGCAGCCGCGCACGGGCTGCGAGGGGCTGTCGGAGAAGACGGAGCCGTCGAGCCACATATAGCCGGTCAGGCTGTAATAATCGCCGTTGTCCTTAAAGTCCGAGCCAAAGGATTTGAGCAGATAGCTGCCGTACATACTCTGCATGAAGTCCTCAAGCATCTTCATCATATAGGTCTTCGCGGTCGCCGCGCCTTTTTCCATGTAGGGATCAAAGCCCTCGATGGGCTGGAAGGCAAGCGTGATGTTGGAATAATAATCGTCCGTGCCGTCCTCCATGACCGCGTTGAAGCTCAGCGCATTGGACACGTTCGGGTGCTCGTGCGCCTCCATCTGGATGGGGTAATCGACCGTGACGTTCGGAAAGCCGCCGGGGAAGGCCGCTGTCTGGTTCAGCTCGTCCTCCGGCGTCGGCAGGAGCATGATATACTCCATGGGCGTGAGCGTGCTGCCGTCTGCGTCGCTTAACTCGCCGTAGGCGGTCTGGTACAGGGTGACAAGCTGCGTGTCGTCGTCCATGTAAAGCGTGATGCACCCGCCCTCGTCGACCACGTAGCCGGGCCCGACCTGTTCGCCGTAGAGATTGATGGCGATCCACTCAAACTCCTCGTTGATGACGAAATAGAACGGCTCGTTTTCCAGCTTCCAGCAGCCGGTGTAGCCGCTCAGATCGCCGCCGCTCAGCTCCTCCTCGGTGTAGCCCGTCGGCGCATAGTCCAGTTCATAGTCCGCCGGGTCATAGTCGTGTGCGATCTCGATGGGCACGTCGCCCTCGGGCGGCAGGAAGATGATGTAGTCGCCGTCCTGAATCGCAAAATCCAGCTCATCGACGCTTGTGTCGTACAGAATGGTGTCCTCGCTGCTGTAGACGATAATATTATAGGTATCGGGAACCTCGGATTCCTTATACGTGCCAAGACCGGCGCTGAAGCTCTCGCCGTCTGCGAACGTGCCGTCTACAAATTCTGTGTCCCATTCGGTGCTGGTCGAGGGGGTGATGCTGATGGAGGAAATGTCATGCCCGCTGTGGTTGACCAGCGTAACGGATACCGACACTTCCTTCTCGCCGCAGCCGGTCAGCAGCAGCGCACACAGCGCAGCCGCCAGCGTCACAAGAAGCAGCTTCCTGATTTTTTTCATGATAGTCCTCCTGATCTGATTTGCGAAACGCGAAAAAAACTCCACGATAAACGGTCTGGTACCAGTTTACCGTGGAGCGGTTTGCTTGCATAGGCCCCTCAGGGGCTAATCTTTTCTGAAAGTATGTCCGCCAGCAGGTTCCGCTTGCCGCGTGCGCTGCCGTCAAGCCCCAGCTTGTCGAAGATGCGCTTGAGGTGATTTTTGACGGTCGCCTCCGACAGGTGCAGCTGCGCGGCGATCTCCGCGTTTGTCCGCCGTGCGGCGGCAAGCTGGGCAATTTCCAGTTCGCGTGGGCTGAGGCCGCGATCATCCGGCTTTGCTGTGCAGTGCAGAACGGCCTGCGCAGCCTCGTTCCCGGCGAATGCCTCCGGCAGAAGTGGGCCGAGGGCTTCTGCGTGCTCGGCAAACGGCAGATAGAGTCCGTCCGGCATGGCGAGGGCCAGCGCCGCGTCCAGCTCCCGCCGGGCCGCGTCCGCGCGGCCAAGGCGGTTTTCCGCGCAGGCGAGCTGAATGTGCAGATACAGCTGGGCCAGCGCCGTATGCGCCGACGCGTTCAGCGCTGTGCAGGCCTCCCTGCGCGCAAGCAGCTTTGTGTACGCACCGGCAGCCAGCAGCACCTCATTCTGCACCGTCCGCAGCATGGGAAGTACAGGATCCAAAAACGACGCGTCGGCCTCCGGGGCCATGAACCACGCGTCCGCGCCGGCCCTCCCGCGCTGCGCATCCAGCCAGGCAATGCACAGATCGAGCGTGCGCAGCAGCAGAAACTGCCGGTTCTCCTTCAGCGTCTGCCGGAGCCGCTCCAGCGCTGCGTCCGTCGCACCGCCGCGAAGCTGCGCCAGCCGGAGGGCCGTGAACTCCGCCGTCAGCAGAATGCTGTACTGCCCGCGTGCAAGCGCTGCGTCCCGCGCCAGATGGCAGCCGATCTCCGCCTCGGTAAAGTCGCCGCGCAGCAGGTCCGTTTCGCACTGCATGGAATGCTCCGCGCCGCTGCCGTGGCCGTCCGTGACCTTGTAATAAAACGGCATACAGTCGCGCATCTGCGCGTTTTCCGCGTCCAGCTGCCCGGCTGCGCGGTGGAACATCATGAGAACGGACGGGGAGCCGAAGGTCCACGTGCCGCCGAGGTCAATGCAGCGTGTCGTGCGCGTCATGCGTTCGCAGGCCGAGCGGTGCAGCACGCTCATGGCGGCGATGTCGTTATAGCGCAGAAAGCTCATCACAAGGTCGCATTCGCCGAGATAATTTTCCCGTTCCTGTTCGCAGAACGCGCCGCCCGGCTGCAGCGCGTCCAGCAGCAGCGCCCGCAGACGCAGCAGCTCCGGAATTTCGCGGAAGGAAAAGAGCTTGCGCATCAGCACGCAGACCGCATCCGGGTGCCGCCGCAGCACATCCTCCGGGCAGTCCCGGCACCAGGAGAGCAGCATCTGCCGGTGCTCACCGCCAACAGACTTGCCGCAGTCCGCCGCTGCCGCACGCAGCAGCCCGTCCCAGTCGCCCGCCTGCCGGAACAGCTCCGCAGCCGTCAGATATTCCCCCGTGCGCTCGTACCAGCTGCCGAGCCGCCCGCAGGCGTCCGCCTGCGCGCTTTGCGGCAGAAGGGCGAATTTCCGGCGCAGCAGCTGCCGCAGCATATGGTGGCAGCGGTAGACGCCGGGGCTGCTTTCGATGATGAACGCGTTGTTGTGCGTCAGATCGTGCAGCAGCGCGTCCGCGTCCGGCTCCCGCCAGACGAAGGCGGCCTGTTCGGCGGTGAACGCCTCCGCCATGCAGATGTCCAGCAGAAAGAAGCGCCTCCGCTCATCCAACGGCTCAAACATGACCTGCTCCATGAGCGCGTCCATGCCCTTCGCGTCAAAGCGCCATACGCCCGTCTGCGCGTAGGCGCGGAACATGAGATAGATCATGGCGATCCAGCCCTCGCTGACGGACAGGAGCGCCTGCGCCTCCCGCTCGGGAAGCGGCAGGCCGCAGCGCCCGGCGTATTGCAGCAGCTCCTCCTGCGTCAGCCGCAGATCCGCCGCGCCCAGCTCCAACAGGCGGCTGCCGAGGCGCAGCTTCTGCGCCTCCGAAAAGATCTGGTTGCGCGAAAGAAGGATCAGATGCGCCTGCGGCGGCAGGCGCTCGGCCAGAAACGAGACGAGCTCCGCCGCCTCGCCGCCGGAAAGCAGGTGCACGTCGTCCAGAATGAACCAGACGGGCGGCTTGCCCGCCAGCGCATCCTGCACCAGCTCCAGCAGCTGCTGCCGCGTGTGCGGGCTGTCCGGGTAGCCGAGCGCACGCAGCTGCGCCGACAGCTGCGGCGCGGTGTGCAGCGCCCGGCAGAGTCCGGCCCAGAATTCCTGCCGTCCGCCGCCGGAGAGAAACTGCCGGAACAGATACGCGTCCGGCGCTTCGGCGGCAATGCGCCGCTGCAGATACTGCGCGGCAGTCGTCTTGCCGTAGCCCGTGGGGGCTATGATGGTCGTGACAGGGCAGCGGGCGGCGTCCGCAAGCCGTGATCGCAGGCGTGAGGAAAGATAAAGCGCGTTTACGCGCAGATCGGCGTCCATGAAAAGCCCTCCCAAGGTGCTTTGTTCAATGATTTTCTATTTTAATCGTTTCCGGCAGCTTCGTCAATGCAGGATTCTCTTGACAAGGGTTTCCCGGACAGGTAGAATTTATTTGTTATGCAGTCACAGACGAACGGTGCGCACACAGCCGGAGGGACAGGCTATGCTTTTTGATTTTCTGAAGAAAAAACGGCAGGAAAAGGCCGACGATCAGCAGCATTGGCGCGAGCGCTGGCAGTCGCTGGTGCCGGAGGAGAACCGGAGCGTCCCCGTCACCGTGGACGGACAGACGCGCATCGCCTATATCCAGATCAACCAATTCGTCGTCATGCTGCAGGACGGGCTTCTCATGAAAGCGCATTTTTTTGACGTCTGCGAGTTTTTCCAGAAGGCGGGCTATCACGTCATCTGGCTCATGCGCTGCGTGCAGGACGTGGAGGGCGGCTATCTGAAGCTGGTCAGAATGGAGGACGGCGGAGCGCGCTGCCGCTGGAAATGGCGCAAGCCGACGACGAACTTCGGCCGCTGGACGTCGGATAACTACAATGTCAGCATTCTTATCCAGCACCGGCAGGTACCGCCGGAGATCACCGATCTCAAAACCTGCAAAACGCGCGTGCTGCAGCGGGTCACATGGGCCGAGAGCGACGACAACACGCAGATGATCCCCGGCCGGACGGAATTTCTGACCGTCGGAAAGCCCGCCGCGCCCGAGGAGCTGCTGCACTGGCTGACCGGCACAACGCTGGCAAATCTGTAAAGAAAAGGAGCGCCTATGTCTATCACGCTCGAACAGGTCAAGAAAAGCGAGGAGATCACAAGCTATATCCGCAAGGCGGACGAATCGCTGTCCGCGCTGGGCTTTACGGAGCACAGCTTTGCCCATGTGGGCCTTGTTTCGGCGCAGGCCAGCGCCATTTTAAAGACGCTGGGCTACGACGACCGCACGTGCGAGCTGGCCGCCATCGCGGGCTGGCTGCACGACATCGGAAACGTCATCAACCGCATCGATCATGCGCAGTCCGGCGCGGTCATGGCCTTCCGAATCCTCGACAAGATGGGCGCAAGCCCTGAAGAGACGGCCACCATCATCACCGCCATCGGCAACCACGATGAAAAAACCGCCTTCCCGGTCAACCCCGTGGCAGCGGCGCTCATTCTGGCGGATAAAATGGACGTGCGCGCGAACCGCGTGCGCGAAAAGGCCCGCGCGGCGTTCGACATTCACGACCGCGTGAATTACTCCGTCAAAAAGCACGAGGTCACGCTGACGGAAAAGGAGATCTGCCTGACGCTTGCCATCGACACGGAGGTATGCGCAGTGATCGAGTATTTTGAAATTTTCATGGACCGTATGCTCCTGTGCCGCCGCGCGGCGGAGAAGCTGGGGCTGCATTTCGCGCTCGTCATCAACGGCCAGCGCATGGCATAAAAAAGTTCCCGGACACGGGAACCTTTTCCGGAGCCTGCTCGTCTGAAAAGCAGCGGAGGCTCCGCCCAAATACATAAACAGGGAGAATCAGATATGGAAACTCTGGAAAAGCTGCGCAATGGAATCGACCAGCTGCCGAAATGGCTGCTGCTCGTGCTTGTGATTTTTGTCGACGGTCTGGTGGGCGGTCTGTACCGCGCCGCCGGAAAGACCACTGCGGCCCGGGTCATCGGCTGGATCATGGCGGCGGCCTATGTGCTGTCGATCCTGTCCTTTGTCGAGCTGCCCGCGACGCTTGCGACCGTCTCGCGCATCGTGACCGTCGTGTGTCTGGTCGCCGATATCATCACCGTCATCACCAGCGGCAGGATCACGTTCTTTGCCGACTGAGAAAAGAAAGAAATAAGAAAATGTTAGGAGCCTCGTCATGAAGCTGTTCACCATCATCCTCTTCGCCGTCACCTACATTCTGATGATCGCGCTGCCGAAAAAGCGGCCCTATGTCGCGCTCATCTCCGCCGTCATCTTCGTCGTCTCCGGTGCGATGCCGCTGGCCTCCGTCTTTACCGCCATCGACTGGAACGTGCTTTTGATGCTCGCCGGTACGATGGGCACGGTCGCGCTGTTTATTGAGTCGAAAATGCCGGAGCGCATGGCCGATCTTCTGCTGCAGAAGACGCCCAACGTCATGTGGGTCGCGGTCGCGCTGTCCGTGTTCGCGGGCGTTGTGTCGGCGTTCGTCGACAACGTCGCGACGGTTCTGATGATCGCGCCGGTCGCGCTGTCGATCGCGAAGAAGCTCAAAATGTCCCCGGTCGCGCTGCTCATCTGCATCGCCGTTTCGTCCAATTTGCAGGGTGCGGCTACCCTCGTCGGCGATACGACGTCCATCATGCTGGGCGGCTACGCCAACATGGACTTTTTGGACTTCATCTTCATGGACGGCAAATGCTCCATCTTCTTTGCCGTTGAGCTGGGCGCGCTCGTGACCGTCCCCGTCATCATGTTCATCTTCCGCAAGGAAAAGGGCAAGGTCACGGTCGGTGCGCCGACCGTCGTGGAGGATCTGTTCCCGACATATCTGCTGGTCGGCACGGTCGTGCTGCTCATTACGGCATCCTTCATCCCCGGCCGTCCCGCCATCACGAACGGCCTGATCTGCATGACGCTGTTCCTCATCGGACTCGTCCGCTCCATCCTCCAGAAAAAGCACTTCGGCCCCATCAAGTACGCGCTGGGCGAAATTGACTTTGAAACGCTCCTGCTTCTCATGAGCCTGTTCGTCGTCATCGGTACGCTGACCGAGACGGGCGTCATTGAGGATATCAGCGCCCTGTTTGTAAAGCTCGGCGGCAGCAGCCTCTTTGGCATGTATTCCATCATCGTCTGGGGCTCCGTCATTATCTCGGCGTTCATCGACAACATTCCGTATGTCGCGACGATGCTCCCGGTCGTGCAGGGCATTGCGGCCATGATGGGCTGCGACGCGCACGTTCTGTACTTCGGCCTGCTCGTCGGCGCGACGCTCGGCGGCAACCTGACGCCCATCGGCGCCTCGGCCAACATCGCGGCCATCGGCATTTTGCAGAAGGAGGGCTACGAGGTCAAGGCCTCCGACTTCCTCAAGATCGGCGTCCCGTTTACGCTCCTCGCCGTCCTGAGCGGCTATCTCTACTGCTGGTTCGTCTGGGCATAAGCATATACGCGCTCAAACGCGGCACTCCCGGCCCGGGAGTGCCGCGTTTGACTGTCAAACCCCTGCTGCCGCATGATTTGTGCATAGTAAAATGAAAAACGGCAGAGGGTGATATCCCCTCTGCCTTCTTTTGTGTACAATTCTTAGATTATTCCTGATCCCAGTTGTGCCAGACGTTCTGGACATCGTCGTCCTCTTCGAACAGGTCGAGCATTTTTTCCATGTTGTCGCGGTCTTCCTGCTTGTCGAGCTTCTGGTAGGACTGCGGGACCATCTCGATCTGGGCGGAGTCGAACTTGTAGCCCTTGTCTTCGAGCGCCTTGGCGACGGTGTTGATGTCGTCGGGGTCAGTGTAGACGGTGAAGCAGCCTTCCTCGGGCTGGAAATCGGCCGCGCCTGCGTCGAGCGCGTCCATCATGACGGTGTCCTCGTCCAGCTCCTCGTCCTCGTTGTCGATGACGATAACGCCCTTGCGGTCGAACGACCAGCTGACGCAGCCGGTGGTGCCGAGACTGCCGCCGTATTTGTCAAAATGGTGGCGGACACTGCCTGCGGTGCGGTTGCGGTTGTCGGTCATCGTCTCGACGATGACAGCAACGCCGCAGGGGCCGTGGCCCTCGTAGGTGATGGTTTCGTAGTTGTCGCCGCTGCCGGATGCCGCTGCTTTTTCCAGCACGCGCTTGATGTTGTCGTTCGGCATATTGGCGGCCTTGGCCTTGGTGATGACGGTCGCGAGGCGGGAGTTATACGCGGGGTCGGCGATGCCGCCGCCCTCCTTGACGGCTACGATCATTTCCTTGGAGATCTTCGTAAAGGCAGCCGCGCGCTTTGCGTCCTGCGCGCCCTTGGTTTTCTGAATGTTATGCCACTTGGAATGTCCGGACATGAGGTGTTCTTCCCTTCGTTACAATATCTCTTGTCATTTTATCACAGAGAACGGGCAGAGGTCAACTGTTTCATAGAAATTGCGTCTCATCTTTATGCGCCTTCGCCCGCAGAACGGTCAGCTCCGGCAGCGCCTCGCGCACAACGCGCTCCAGAACGGCGCAGACGGGGTTCTCCGTCTCAAAATGGCCCGCGTCGATGAGATTGAGCCCGCGATATTTTGCCTCTTCAAAGTGGTTGTATTTGAGATCTGCCGTCACGAGCGTATCGCAGCCTGCGGCCAGCACGTCGTCGATCGCGCCGCCGCAGCTCCCGCCGCCGACAGCCACGCGCCGCACGGGTTTCCCCGCGTCCGCAAACCGGAGTCCGGGGCAGGAGAGTGCCGACTTTACAAACGCGGCAAATTCGGCAAGACGCTGCCCCCGCACCGTGCCGGTGCGGATGAGGCCGTAGGGCCTGCCCTGTGCGTCCGTTCCGACGGGATTCAGAACCGACACCTCCGTCAGGCCCAGTGTTTCAGCCAGTGTGTCGTTCACGCCGCCGGGGCAGACATCGAGATTCGTATGCAGGTTAATCGCGGCGATTTTCGCTTCTGCCAGTTCCAGAAGGCAGCGGCCCGCATAGCTGTCGTCGTTGATTGCGTTGGGCGCGTCAAAAAACAGCGGGTGGTGCGTCACGATGCACTGCGCGCCGGTTTTCTTCGCCTCGTCGATCACATCCGGCATCGGGTCGAGCGCAACAAGGACGGTATCGACCGGCGCGTCGAACCGCCCGCAGAGCAGACCGACGTTGTCCCAGTCCATTTTCATGGACGCGGGCGCAAAGGCAAACAGGGCGTTATAAATGTCACGAACAGTCGTCATGCTGCTTCCTCATTTCTCTGATTTCCGCAAGTGCGGTTTCGTAATAGCGGAGCTTTTCCGGCTCGTCGGCTCTTTGCAGGCCCAGGACTGTGCCCGCGAGGGCTGTTTCGATCCGGGCCAGATACGGCCCCAGAAGCGGCCCGTCCGCCCGCAGCAGCTGCGGCGAGGCGTATTGCTGCCCCGGCGAAAGCGGGGGCATATGTCCCTTTTTTGCACGCAGGACGGTATAGAAGAAGTGGCCGTCGCGCGCAAGCGCTTCGCGTTCAATCGCAAAGCCGTGTTCCGCCAGATACTGCCGCAGCGCCTGCCCGGCGCTCTGCGGCTGCAAAATGAGCGTATAGCGGTCATCGCAGACCCATGGCGCAGCCTCTAAAATGCGTACCATCAGATCGCCGCCCATTCCGGCCATAATGATCGTATCCGCCGCATCGGGCGGGATGCCCTGCAGGCCGTCCGACAGGAAAAACCGCATTTTTTCGGACACGCCGAAGCGCGCGGCGTTTTCGCGGGCCTTCTGCAGCGGCTGCTCGCGCAGGTCTGCCGCCGTGACGAACGGGCAGATGCTCTCGCGCAGCAGGTATATGGAAAGATACCCGTGATCCGTGCCGATATCGGCGGCGCGGGAACCGCGCGGGACAAATTCGGCGCACAGCAGCAGCCGGTTGGAGATCGGAACCTTCATCGCTTCACGCAAAAGGGCGGCCATCAGGCCGCCCTTTCCTTTCGGTTTGTTACTTGGCCTTCTCGGCTTCCTCGGAAGCCTCGATAAAGCGGTTGACCTGCGCCAGGAACGCGTCGGCATCAACGCCGTGCACCATGCAGGCCTCCTCGACCGTCTCGCCGCGCGAGGACGGGCAGCCCAGGCAGTGCATACCGATGGCCATGAACAGCGGAGCAGTTTCGGGCGCGATATCCAGAACATCGCCGATGATGGTGGTCTTTTCGATCTTTGCAGCCATAAAAATGACCTCCTGTGTATATTTTATAGTCGTATTATACCCAACTGTCCTACAGTTTGCAACAGAAATTATCTACAGCGATGCGGCCAGCTGCGCGGCCTCCTGCATGGCGCGGCGCAGGGACGCCTCCGCGTCAAAGCCCGCGACATTCATGCCGTCGGCAGCGATGCAGGTATACTTGCCGATGCCGAAGAACGTGTGCAGCGCGTCAAGATACCGGCTGCCCATCTCCATGGCGTCTCCGGTATAGAACCCGCCGCGCGTAGTGAGAAAAATCATATGAGACGCGCGGCAGAGCCCCTTGAGCCCTTCCTCCGTTGAGCCGAACGTGATCCCGTCGACGGACACCTGTTCAATATAGACCTTCAAAAGCGCCGGGAAGGACAGATCCCAGAACGGCGCGGCGATCACGATCCGGTCGGCCTGCGCAAACTGGTGCGCGTAGCGGAAGCGCGGATGATCGCGCCGGTTTTCCGCCAGCAGCGCCTCGCGCTGGTCAAAATAGCTGTCCTTGAAATAAGAAAGATTCTCCGCCATCAGATCCAGCCGCGTCACAGCGCAGTCGGACGGCAGCGCGGACAAAAACGCCTCGGCCAGCTTTTTCGTGTTCGACGCTTCGCGCCGGATGCAGCAGTCGACAAACAGAACGGTTTTCATCGCGTCCGCTCCTGTTCCAGCCGGTAAAAGGCTTCAAGCGCGGTCAGAATTTCATTGCGCTCACCGATGGCGGTCAGGCTTTCGCCGTTTACATAGCCGCCGATGGCGTTCGCGGTATCCTCGCCATATACGACGACGTTATTGAGAATGGAAGCTGTCTTCATCCCGCGCAGACGGCCGATGGTAAACAGCGCTGCGGATTCCATATCCGCGCCCAGCGCGCCCTTGTGCGACCAGTAGGCGCTCTCCGCGTCGTTTTCCTCGTGATAAAAGCTTTCGTGGCTGTGGATGATGCCGACATGATACGGGCAGCCGAGCGCCTTCGCGGCCTCCACGCACAGTCCCAGCAGCTGATAGTCGGCGACCGCCGGATATTCCGGATAGACATACGCTTTGGAAGCTCCGTCGTCGCGGATTGCGCCGCAGCCGAGGATCAGATCGCCCAGCGCAATGCCTTTTTGCAAGGCTCCGCAGGAGCCGATGCGGATGGCGGCCTCCACGCCGATGTTGTGCAGCTCCTCCACGCAGATCCCGGCGGACGAGCCGCCGATGCCCGTGGAGACGGCCAGAACGGGCACGCCCTTATAGGTGCCGGTCAGACTGCGGAACTCGCGGTTGTACGCAAGCTCCCGCACGGATTCCAGCTGTGCGGCCACGCGGTCAAGCCGGGCCGGGTCGCCGGGAAGGATCGCATAACGCACGCCAAGCGTTTCGTCCAGACAAATATGCGCCTGTTTCATCTGCATATGCTCCTTTTATAGTTATATCGTCTGAATTTCAATATGGTAACGGTTGCGGCTGCAAAGCGCGTGCTCGACCTCCACACGGTAGTCCAGATCGAGAACGCCCCCGTGCTCGTTGAGCAGAACGGTCATATCCTCCGTCACGACGCTGATCATCATCGCGCCGAAGCCGACGTCGTACAGCGATTCATGCGCCTGTCTGCGGTCGAAGACCATCTCGGCGTTGACCTTTCCGCTGCGCCGCAGCGTGACGGTCTTCCCGTCTTCGATCTGAAAGGAGGTCACAACGCCCTCAAGCCCGGTCATTTCCGACTCGACATAGGACAAAAGCGCGAAGCCCGGCTCATAGCAGTACGAGCCGTCTGTCACCAGCTCGAGCGTCTGCGGCCCGCCGTCCTCCATAGACTGCGTGCCGGTGATGGAAATTCTTGCGGCCTGTACCATCACGCCTCCAGCGCAAGCGCGATCAGGTCGTCCAAGAGCTCACCGTAGGGGATGCCGCTGGCCTCGAAGAGCTTGGGGTACATGGAAATGGACGTGAAGCCCGGAATGGTGTTGATCTCGTTGAAGACGACCTCGCCGTCTGCCTTTACAAAGAAGTCGACACGGGACAGGCCGCGGCAGCCCATGGCCCTGTAGACGCGGACGGCAAGCTCGCGCACCTGCTCGGCGGTCTGCTCGGAAATGCGGGCCGGGATGTACAGGTGTGCGCAGTCGGAGATATATTTTGCGTCGTAGTCATAGAATTCCGCGCCGGAGTCGATCTCGCCGCAGACGGAGGCAAACGGATTGTCGTTGCCGAGCACGGCGACCTCGACCTCCTGCCCGCAGATGAATTCCTCGACCAGAACCTTGCGGTCGTATTTCAGCGCCGCCTCAATTGCCGTTTCCAGCGCGGCGCGGTCCTTTGCCTTTGCAACGCCGACGGACGAGCCGGTTCCGGCGGGCTTGACGAAGACGGGATAGGCGAAGCGCGCCTCAACGGCGCTCAGCGCCGCTTCCCGGCTGCGGGCAAAGCCCTCGCGCGTGACGAGCTGCCACGCTGCCTGCCGGACGCCTGCGGCGTCGGCGATCAGCTTTGTGATGGTCTTATCCATACAGGCGGCGGAGGCCGCGACGCGCGGGCCGACATAGGGAATGCCCGCGATCTGGAGTAAACCCTGGATCGCGCCGTCCTCGCAGTTTTCGCCGTGCATCACGGGGAAGACCACGTCGATGCGCTCGCGCACAACGCAGTCGTTTTCAAAGCTCAAAAGCCCCTGTCCGCGCACGGGGGAAAGCGCCGCGCGGCGGTTCTCCTCGCAGTTCTGCCACGTTCCGGCGGGAAGCATCCCGTAATCCTTGCCGCCGAACAGGATCCAGTCGCCGTCCTTCGTGATGCCGACCGGGAAAATATGATATTTATCTTTGTCCAGGCGGTTCAGCACAGATTCTGCTGACCGCAGCGAGACCTCATGCTCCGACGAAACGCCGCCGAACAGCACACAAACGCTCAGTTTTTTCAAAACAGGCTCCTCTTTTCCGCCGCCGCAGATCAAAAAGCGGTCAGCATACATATCATATGCGAAACTGCCCCAGAACACAAGTATCTTTTTCCGAAATCCGGCGTTTTTGCCGTCTGCGCCTTTGCCTTCTCTACGCAGGGCGGATAAAATAGGGGCAGAAACGGGGGCAGAGCCTATGCAGGAGCGTGTACGCATCTGTGATATTGCAGAGGAGCTGGGCCTGAGCACGGCGACCGTCTCCAACGTGATCCACGGGAAGACGAACAAGGTCTCGGACGAGACGGTGCAGCGCGTGACGGCGCTGCTCGAGGAGCGGCGGTATATCCCCAGCATGGCGGGCATCCTGCTGGCCCGCAACAGCTCCGGGATCATCGGCGTGTTCGTCAACGATCATCCGAAGTACGCGGGACATACGCTGCGCGACGGCTTTCTCGCGTCCGTGCTGCTGCCGCTGTTCGTCTGTGAGGCGAGCTGGAGTCTGGGCGAGAACGTCTACGCGGCCATCTATGGCCGCATGGGCACGGAGCAAAGCGCCGCCATGACGCTGACCGCGCCCATACAGGGACTGGCGATCGGCGCGCTGTGCGGCCTGTCGCAGGCTGCGGGCGTGATCGTCGGAAAGCGTCTTGGCGGCGAGGATTACGATGGGGCTTACCGGGCGGCGAAGCGGCTGATGGTCTATGGCGCGGTCGGAGCCTCCGTGCTCTGCGCCGTGGTGCTCCTGACGAGCGGGGCGTATGTGGAGATCTATCAGGTCAGCCGCACCGTCAAGCGGCTGACACGGCAGATTTTGTTTGTCTACGCGCTGGCCGCGCCGTTCAAGGTGCTCAATATGATCCTTGGCGGCGGCATTCTCCGCAGCGGCGGGCGGACGGCCTATGTCATGGGCATCGATATGCTCGGCACGTGGGGCTTCGGCGTCCCGCTGGGACTTCTGGGCGCGTTTGTCTGGAGGCTGCCCATCGCGTCCGTCTATCTGCTCCTGTCGCTGGAGGAATGCATCCGCTTCGCAATCTCCATGGCGGTCTTCCGCCGCAAACGCTGGATGAGACGGCTTGGGTAACCGCTGATTCAATCGGCAAGAGTTGTCAGCGAGAGATTTTGACACAAATGAAAGTTTGAAAAACGCAGGAATACTGTATGTATTTCAAGCTTTTTCAAACTGCACAGTTGGGGCAAAAGATCCGCTGACAGCCGCAGACGATTGATGCAGCAGTTACTTGTCGACAGCTGACAGAGCGGCCTGTTACGCCTCGGCCTGCGCCGCGAGGTGCCGCGCGACATAGACGCCGCTGGCGGAGGCGTGGGACAGGGAATGCGTGATGCCGCTGCCGTCGCCGATGATGAACAGGCCCTTGTGCGCCGTCTCCAGATTCTCGTCGACGGAGACCTCCATGTTGTAGAATTTGACCTCAACGCCGTAAAGCAGCGTATCGTCGTTCGCCGTACCGGGGGCGATCTTGTCAAGCGCGTAGATCATCTCGATGATGCCGTCGAGAATGCGCTTCGGGATGACCAGCGACAGATCGCCCGGCGTAGCCGTCAGCGTGGGGGTGACGAAGGATTTGTCGATGCGCTTCTGCGTCGAGCGCTGGCCGCGGATGAGATCGCCGAAGCGCTGCACCATCACGCCGCCGCCCAGCATATTCGAAAGCCGTGCAATGGACTCGCCGTAGCCGTTGGAATCCTTGAACGGCTCGGTAAAGTGCTTGGAGACGAGCAGGGCGAAGTTCGTGTTCTCGGTCTGCTTGGCCGGGTCCTCATAGCTGTGGCCGTTGACGGTCACGATGCCGTTCGTGTTTTCGGTCACGACCGCGCCCTTCGGGTTCATGCAGAACGTGCGCACGAGATCCTGATATTTTTCGGTCTTGTAGACGATCTTGCTCTCATAAAGCTCGTCGGTCAGGTGCTTGAAGATCTCGGCGGGCAGCTCGACGCGCACGCCGATGTCGACGCGGTTGGACTTCGTCTCGATGTTCAGCTCGCGGCACACGCTCTCCATCCATTTGCTGCCGCTGCGGCCGACGGAGACGATGCACTGCTTGCAGGAGAAGCTTCCGTTATCGGTCGCGATCTCATAGCCGCCGTCCACGGCCAGCACCTGCCGCACGGGCGTGCGGAAGTAAAAGTCGACCTTCGGTGCCAGCTCGGCAAAGAGATTTTTCAGCACGACAAAATTGATATCCGTCCCGAGGTGCCGGACGGACGCGTCGAGCAGGTGCAGATTGCACTGCAGACAGCGGGTCTTGAACGCGCTGTTGGCCGTGGAATACAGCCTCGTGTTCTCGCCGCCGTGGCTGACGTTGATCTCGTCGACGTAGTGCATCAGCTCCATGGCCTGCTTCTTGCCGATATATTCATAGAGCGTGCCGCCGAAGTCATTCGTCAGGTTATATTTTCCGTCGGAAAACGCGCCCGCGCCGCCGAAGCCGTTCATGATCGCGCACGTCGGACAGCCGACGCAGTGCTTGACAGTCTTCCCGTCAATGGGACATCTGCGCTTTTCGAGCGGCTGGCCCTCTTCAAATACGGCGATCCTCTTCTCCGGACAGAGCTTCGACAGCTCATACGCCGAGAAAATTCCGCCGGGGCCTGCGCCGATGATAATGACATCATACTGCATGAAAAATCATCCTTTCTGTAGGGGATATCCTGAATCCGCTTATCCGCATTCCAAAACACGCACGATCCCGGCAGGCAGCTGTAAATCTGCGCAGTATTTCTGTAGGGGCAGACGACTCTGTCGGCCCTTAAAATGTTGCGAATTTATCGGAGATTTCCGAGAAACTACCGCATTCTGCGGGCGGACAGAGTCGTCCGCCCTTGCGGGTCGCCCGCCGGTGCATTATATCATACCGCCGTCCGCATCTGCAAGCGAAACGGCCATAGAAAGCGCGAATGGCCGTTATAAGCGCATAAAAGATCCGCACCCGGTCAGGTGCGGATCTCTGGTTGACAGATGGAGCTTAGCCCTGAGCCTTCATGCGGGCGAAGCAATCGCTGCAGTAAACCGGGCGATCGGACTTCGGCTCGAACGGGACGCGTGCCTCGCCGCCGCAGGCAGCACAGGTAGCGGTGTAGTACTCTCTGGGGCCGCGGGTCGCGTTCTTGCGGGCGTCACGGCAGGCCTTGCAGCGCTGCGGCTCATTCTGGAAGCCACGCTCTGCGTAGAATTCCTGCTCACCGGCGGTGAAAACGAACTCCTTGCCACACTCTTTGCAGACCAACGTCTTGTCTTCGAACATTTTTGTTACCTCTCTTTTGCGATAAAAAATGGATTTGCCCTGCAATTGCGGCTTGCGCTCGTATGCGATCGGGCTGTATATGCGATCAGGCCGTGCCTGATTTCGCCGGGAAAAGCGCCAGTCAATCTTGCCAGGGTCCATACACGAAGAGAGGGTGCAACGGAGTGATGAAAGATCTGCGTGGCTCTGGTTGGAAATTTTTATTACCCAACACTAGCGATTATATGCGATATTTTTCCGGTTGTCAATAGTAAATAAAACTTATTTTATTTCTCTGATAATTTTTGTAGATTTTCGACGTGCTGCACAAGCGCCTGCGTGACCGCCTGCGCCTGCTGCTCCGTCCCGGCCTCGACCATCACGCGGATGAGCGGCTCCGTGCCGGACGGGCGGATCAGCACGCGGCCGTTTTCCCCAAGTTCAGCCTCTGCCTTTTGGATCGCTTCGCGAAGGGAATCCGACTGCATGATGGCCGTCTTCTGCTCGTTGGAGGTCACGCGGACATTTTGCAGCAGCTGCGGGTACTGCCGCACGGAGGCGGACAGTTCGCTGGCCTTTTTGCCGCTGTGGGAAAGGATATCGAGGAATTGCAGCGCGGCCAGCTGGCCGTCGCCGGTTGGCATGTAGTCCAGGAAGATGATATGGCCCGACTGCTCGCCGCCGAGGCGCATCCCCTCCTTCTGCATGAGCTCCAATACGTTCCGGTCGCCGACCGACGCGCACAAAAGCCGCAGGCCGTGCTCTGCGCAGTATTTGTGCAGGCCGATGTTCGACATGACCGTCGCGACGAAGCCGCCGCCGTGCAGGCGGCCCTTTTTCTCCATCTCTGCGGCGCAGATGGCCATCATCTTGTCGCCGTCAATGACGCAGCCCTGCTCGTCGACGGTCAGGCAGCGGTCGGCGTCGCCGTCGAACGCGATGCCGAGGTCATAGCCGCCGGCATTGACCGCGTCACAGAGCGCTTCCAGATGCGTTGAGCCGCAGCCGCTATTGATGTTGACGCCGTTCGGCTTGTCGTTCAGATACTCCGCCTCCAGCGGGAAGCGGCCGAATAAGTACCGTGCCGTGGTCGAAGCCGCGCCGTTGGCGCAGTCGATGAGCACGCGCAGCGGCTCAAGCCCCTCGACGGTCGAGGCCAGATGGTCGAGATAATATTCCGCCGCAAAGCTGCCGGACATGACCTGCCCGATCTCCCCGTGCGTTTTGACGGGCAGCTCCCCGTCCTGCAAAATCAGCTCCTCGATGCGCGCTTCGAGCGCGTCGTTCAGCTTGAAGCCCTCTGACGAGAACATTTTGATGCCGTTGTGCTCATACGGGTTGTGCGAGGCGGAAATGACGACGCCTGCGTCCGCGTGCAGATAGATTGTCAGATATGCGACGGCAGGTGTCGGAACCACGCCGAGCAAAATCGCGTTGCAGCCGCAGGCCGTCAGACCCGCGACGAGCGCGCCCTCCAGCATATCCGAGGAAATGCGCGTGTCCTTGCCGATGACGACGGTCGGCTTCGTGCCGGAATCGTCGCACAGCGAGATCGCCGCCGCCTGTCCCACGCGGTAGGCAAGCTTCGCGTCCAGCGTTTCATTGGCAACGCCCCGGATGCCGTCAGTTCCAAATAATTTACCCATATGATATATCGCTCCTCAAAAACTCAGAATGAAAGCTGCGTCCCGGCAGGCTGCGCGGGAGACGGCAGATGCAGGTGCTCATAGGCCAGCTGCGTGACGCAGCGGCCGCGCGGCGTGCGTGTCAAAAAACCAATTTGCAGCAGATACGGTTCATAAACGTCTTCCAGCGTGACGGCCTCCTCGCCGATGGTCGCGGCCAATGTCTCAAGGCCCACAGGGCCGCCGCCGTAGTTTTTCACAATGGCGGTGAGCATACGGCGGTCGATGGCGTCAAGGCCCAGACGGTCGACCTCGAGCTTGCCGAGCGCGTGGTCGGCAGCCTCGGAGGTGATCACGCCGTCGTGGCAGACCTGCGCGAAATCGCGCACGCGGCGCAGCAGGCGGTTTGCAATACGCGGCGTCCCGCGCGAACGGGACGCGATCTCCCGCGCGCCGGAGGGCTCGATCTCAATGCCCAGCAGCGCGGCCGAGCGCATGACAATGCGCTGCAATTCTTCTGTGGTGTACAGCTCCAGACGCAGCTGCACGCCGAAACGGTCGCGCAGGGGGCTGGAAAGCTGTCCGGCTCTGGTCGTTGCGCCGATGAGGGTAAAGCGCGGCAGATCGAGCCGGATGGAGTTGGCCGACGGGCCCTTGCCGACGATGATATCGATAGCAAAATCCTCCATGGCCGGATACAGGATTTCCTCGACCGCCCGGTTGAGGCGGTGAATTTCGTCGATGAACAGAATATCGCCCGGCGCGAGATTCGTCAGCAGCGCGGCCAGATCTCCGGCCTTTTCGATCGCCGGGCCGGAGGTCACGCGGATGCCCGCGCCCATTTCGTTGGCGATGACGCCTGCGAGCGTCGTCTTGCCGAGACCCGGCGGGCCGTAGAGCAGGACATGGTCAAGCGGCTCATTGCGCCGCCTGGCAGCCTCAATATAAATGGCAAGGTTGCCCTTGGCCTTTTCCTGTCCGGTATAGTCGGCCAGCAGCTTCGGGCGCAGGCTGACCTCGCCGTCGTCCTGCGGGGTCAGGCTCGTGGTGACGATGGGCGCGTCGTATTTCTGCGAAAAATCCAGACTCATGCCGTGCCCTCCTTACTGCTGCGCCGCAGCGCGCAGCGCCCGGCGGATCACGTCTTCGATGGAAAGATTCTCAAGATCAATGCCCTTGAGCGCCGCCGCCGCCTCCGTCTGCGAATAGCCGAGGCCGACAAGCGCGGCGGTCGCCTCTGCTGCTTTGCTGCCGCGCACCGGCGCGCCGGAGCCGGCGAATTCCGCCGTGTTCAGCTCCAGCTGGCTTGCACCGAGCTTGTCCTTGAGTTCCAGAATGATGCGCTGCGCGAGCTTTTTGCCCACGCCCTGCGCCATGGTGATGGTTTTGTCGTCCTGCGTCATGACGGCCAGCGTCAGCTGCTCCGGCGAGACGACGGACAAGATCGCCAGCGCCGCCTTCGGGCCAACGCCCGTGACACCCAGAAGCCGCTCGAAGCAGTTTAATTCCTCGCGCGTGGAAAAGCCGAAGATATCAAAGGCGTCTTCCTTGATGTTGCAGTATGTAAAAAGCTTCGCGGGCTTTCCGAGCTGCAGCCGGGCAAGCGTATAATTTGTCGTATGGCACGCGTAGCCCACGCCGCCGCAGTCCACGACCGCGAGATTGGCGTCGAGCAGCGTAATTGTCCCGTTCAGATAATAAAACATTACCGGTATCCTTTCTGCGCCAGAAGCGAGGTGGAGCTTCGCGCATGGCAGAGTGCGATGGCGATGGCGTCCGCCGCGTCGTCCGGCCGCGCGACCTTTTCCATCTTCAAAATGCGGCGCGTCATTTCCATGACCTGATGCTTATCCGCGCCGCCGTAGCCGACGACGGCCTGCTTGACCTGATTGGGGGTATACTCAAAAAGCGGCGCGCCTGATTTGCAGATCGCAAGCAAAATGACACCGCGGCCGTGGCTCACGCCGATGCCGGTCGTGACGTTATGCCCCCAGAACAGCTCCTCGACCGCCACGGCGTCCGGCTTGACCGTCTCGATGAGCTGCACCATATCGTCATAGAGCACCACAAGCCGCTCCGGGAATGTAAGCGTTGTGGGGGTCGTGATGGTGCCGTAGTTGAGCAGCTGGACGCTGCCGCGTCCGGCCTCCAAAATGCCAAACCCGGTTGTGGCGTAGCCGGGGTCGATGCCAAGAATGCGCATATCAGAACTTCCCGAAGATTTCCCAGTAGCACATGCCGAGGACGCCGAGCACCACAATGGCGATCAGCACCCACGCCAGCACGATCTGGTGCTTCGGCCGGGGCGTATACTCCCCCCGCTGCTCTTTTTCGTTCCGCTGTCCGCTCTGGTAGTCCAGCCGCTCGGTGCTGTGGTCGTTGTTCATGGGAGTTCTCCTGTCTGGTTTGGTGCTTTTATGGGAATATGATACTGCGGGATGTCTCCGACGGCCCATTCTTTTCCGTCTTGCCGGAAAAGAATGGGGAGAA
>OGHL01000430.1_pt1 | contig 30694 bp, 59 predicted proteins | sample 1571391 | NCBI WGS metagenome assembly OGHL01 (sample SAMEA2581948, study PRJEB24529) | metagenome | biome: Human gut stool | place: China | collected 2011 | reverse complement strand
GATATTATCCGCACTTCTGTTTTTCTTTTGGTTTTTTTCGGCGCTGTTTAAGGCGTCCAAATGAGAAGCATTTCACCCGGTCAGAAATGGCCGGGCTTTTCTTTTGCCTTGCAGCGTATCATCCACGCACAGGCGTTCACAGCGGCTTTTCTGCCGTCCATGCAATTATACCACCAGAACACCAAAAGCGTTTACAGGGCTTTACAGGGGCTTTTTCGTTGATTTGCATCATTCCAGCGCACACAATATAACAGCCACACAAACCGCCTATGCACCGCCTGCACCACACTAGAGGGCATACCATCAAGCGCAGCACCTCCACCGATACCAGATACCACCGCCACGCCGGACGCGGTACAGGGCAGGGCAGCCGCCTATTATAATCGCCTATTATAATAAGGTATATATAAGGGTGCGTTCCTGTTATGGATCCATGCCAGACGGTGCAGCATAGCGCAGACCATGCCAGCGGCAGCGGGTCAGCGCATCCAGCTTGCATCCTGTGCAGGGGTCATCCCGGCGGCTGGAGGTCTGGCACCAGGTCAACCCGACGCCCTCCACCCGGCGGGGCAGTCCAGCGGCAGGGGCGCGGAACCCTTGACGGCTGCCGCCGCATCTCTTTTCGGGCTTTCGCCCGATAGCCAATAAGGATCAGCAATAGTCGCAGCGTTCCGGCTGGAATAGTCGTAACAACCTCTGGAATAGTCGTAGAATAGTCGTAAAGTCGTCAGACGACTAGCTTTTGAAAGTCCTATATATAGTATAGCAACGAGCTGTCCGCTGATAGTCGCAGAGCAATAGTCGCAGCGTTTTCTTGCGAACCGTCGTCAAATAGTCGTATATTTTTTGTGTGAAATAGTCGTTTGCCTTTTAGAAAAAGAGAGGTGCGATAGTCGCTAAGTCATCCGACCTCCCCCAAAATCAATAACTGTCAAGACACCTATCAATTTTAATCCCAATCGCATTACCTCAAAATCTTTAATAATCGTACTTATTATAATAGTCGCAGATAATTACTCAATCTTTTTAGCTATTATTCTGCTAAAATAGTCGTATCATCCGATTCGGTTCATTCTTCTACGATTTAATTGCCATTAGTCGTTTGTTAAATACCTCAATACTTTTAACTATCCAACAATACCGTCCGTCTGGTCAGTCGCTTTCAACTTGTAATCAGCTGCTTATACCGCTATACAACATTTATACATATTCAACCGACTACAAAATGAAGTCAATTCTCCATGTGAGATAGTCGTAGACTATCCACCAGTCCGAACCTCACGCCAGCTCTCGCCTACGGTTTTCTCTGCTTGCTTTGCAATTTCGCATAACTATTATTTATTCACTTTTGAACTATCATGGCACACCCGGCTCCGTCAACGCACGCGCTGGCGCATATAACGCCCGCGGACGCGCTAAATACACGGGGAGGGAAAGGGGGAGCACGGAAGATGTTAGGGGGATTATAGGGGGTAATAGGGGTTGTAGGGGAAAGAGGGGGACAAAAGGGGGGAAGAGGAAACAAGGGGGAAAGGGGACAAAAAATTGAAAGCCATTTCCGAAAGTGATTGTCGAAGCGTTTTTTCGTCTCACACATCTTGCTTTCGTCCCAATCAGCCCTGCGATTAGACAAATAGTCACTATCATCTGCCCATCTGGCTGCTATCATCGCCGGAAATGCGTGTAAGAGTCTGTCTGTCGCGTTTTTCTGATTGACCCGATAACTTTCACGTCTGACCCTGAAAAGCCATTCTCCCCGCTTATACATCGGTCTGGTTGCGTGGTCTAGTCTGGAACGCACCATCAGCATCAACGGAAAGCCGCTTACAAGCGTCTGTGGCGCGTTTTTGTGATGAATTCGATAAAGTTATCGTCTAGCATTCAAAACGCCTTAAAACAGGCTTTCTCGTGGAGCTGGCAAAAACAAAAGGCTGCCATTGCTGACAGCCCATGTGCTCAATCCATCCAAGTGTACTCTTGGAATCGTTGAATCTGCTTGTTAAACGTAATGGGAAGGTCGCCTATCTCGCCTTCCTTGTTCTTGCTTAGTCGGAACAGGTACTTGTCGGGGTTATCGCCGGACAGAAGGATAATTGCATCTGCATCCTGTTCAATCTGTCCGCTCTCTCGCAAGTCGGAGTTGGTAGGCGTTGCTCCGGGCTTGGATGGGTTTCGATTGAGCTGTGCCAGCGCCACCACGACAATGCTTGTGGTCTGTGCCAGCTCGTGTAAGGCAATGGATATGGCTGTAATGGCGGCATATCTGTCCTTTGCGCCTGTTTCGTGGATGAGTTGAAGATAGTCTACGAAGATGACCTGAGCCTTTTTACGGAGAGCCTGAGCCTTCATCCACGCCACGTTCTTCCCGGCAGCGGAGCGAATGTAAAGGGGCATTTTCATGTTCTTTGCCTGTCCGTCAATCTCATTCAAGCTGACCGCCTTATTTTTCACCGTGTCAAGAGGGCAGTATATTTGATTAGCCATCAGACGTGCGCCCAACTTGCGTTTGCTGGTTTCTAAGCTGAAATAGTACACGGTGTAGTCCTGCTTTGCCATGCTTGCTGCTATTTGCAAGGACAGGGCTGTTTTGCCCGCAGACGGTCTGCCGCCGATGATGATGAAATCACCCGGTGAGATGTGTAGCGCTTCATCCAGACGCTCTAGGCCTGTCTTGATGTACACAGGCTTCTCGTCCATGTGAAGCACATAGTCGTTCAGCACATCCTCGTATGTCCACGCATCTTCTTCCTCAGCTTTCAGGCTCATTGCTTCGCCCATCTGCTGGTAAATGTCTGATAGATCAGAATAGTCGGTAAGCTCGCTGGTCATCTGAAATGCCAGACCTTGCACACGAGTGAGTGCAGCTTGTTCTCTGATAAGCTGTACCCAACGCTGCATCTGCTCCCTGTCAATTCGCACACACTCTGATTCACAAGTTTGTACACACGCCAAGAGCGTCTGCGCTACGTCTGGATGCTGCGTGTTTATCTCGACTATATCTATCTTACCCCTAGCCGTCCAATAGCCCTGAACAGCCGCAAAAGCGTCTCTCAACTCAGGTCTGAATAAGTCAAGTTCAAGGTCTGGTATGATTTCATCCACAACGCCCGGCTTGCAGAGCATCAGCGCACCGATAAATACCGTTTGAACGTCCATTGTCATAGTCTAGGAAACTCCATCTTCGTACTTTGCTCGTACTGGTCATCCTGTTTCAATGCGTAAATGTCCTGCCACCCGGCATAGATGCTCTGGTCGAGAATGGCTTTCCAATCATGCCGATCAAACTTTTCCAGCTTGTTGCAGAGCATCTGTTTTGCCCGGTCTGTCATAGGCTTTTTGATTCTTGTACGCATCTGTGCGAACTCTCGCAGGGATTCCAGCAAGGCTTTATCGCCATGAGCAAAGTCGGAGAAGATGTCAGGTTTCTTTTTGACTGCACTCTCCGGCAAGGTCTTGACGTTCATCTGACTGTCAGTTGATACAATTGGTTCATTGTCATCTGACTTTGAACTCATAGATGAGCTGACTTTCATCTCATTTATGACATGAGGATGAGCTGACTTTCGTGTAGACCATCCTTTTGACGCAATATCGCTTCTTTTTGATTCTTCATCGAGCAGATGTTTAATCAAAATGAAACAAGATTCTGCTTTTTTTGAGTTCAAAGTTGCGTCTTTTTCTTCAAAAACGTATGCACAGATTGCATCGTAGAGTTCCAACTTCTCTTTACTTTTGAGTGTGGAGATGGCTTCAAAGTAGTATCGTTGGAATGTAAAGCTGTCTCGTTTTTTGTCCATACTCAGTCCTCTTTGTAGCGTTTGTTCCATGCTTCGATTGCTTTTTCTTCACTAATCGCATCAGATGTCTCAACTCCACAATTATTGCACATCACAAAATAAGTCATACCGTATCCAAACGGACGAATCAATTCTATTTTGGGCGGCTTTGCACCGCAGAACGGACATTTCTTGAGTTCTGTCATTTTCTAAATCCCTCTCTCGTTCTCGTGATTCGCTTATGCGCCTTTACAGGCCTTTCGCCTTTACCGTACGCTGGACGGATATGTTTTGCCTTAATGTACCCACAAGGTGGCTTCGGCCCAAAGTCGAAAAGGCTCAAGTCCATAATGATGATGCTAAACTTCTTGTTTGTCATGTTTAGCCCTCCTATACCATCGGAAACGCCATCCAATGCGTTACCGTCACATCTTTCGGCAGTCTCTCGCCTATCTCATCCCAGAACTGACCGTCTGCGTAACAGCCGAGAAAGTACGCTGTCGGCGAGATTCCTTGCAACATTTTTCCATCTTTATCATGCCACGTTGTCTTAGTCGCAAGCAACAAAGGCTGCGTTCGCTCTCGTGGCGGTTCGCTTGCTGGATGCCATATCGTGCTATTCACTCAATCGCCCTCCCATACGCCATCCGGGCGCATCTTTGCAAATGCCAACAGTCCGTACAGCGCACGTTTTGCATTGCCCTCTGTTGCGTTCCAGTAGTCGCTATCGTCTACATCATCACCCAGAGCGGCAATCGCCTTTTCCAGCATCGGAATGCTCTCTGCGCCTGTTTTGCCGTAAATGGAACGGATGCCGTTCTCACCAAACACTTCCGGTTGATAATAGAAGTGACCGTAATTATAGGTGACGTTGAGCCACAGTTCTTTTGTACCACCCATAGCGCGCATACCACCAGCGATAAAATGCGTACTATCCGCTTTGAGCGGTTTGTGCGTTACTGGGTCGCACAGTGAAATATCATAGCTCATTTTCTCTTTTCTCCCATTCTTTGCACACATCTTCCGGGTCTGTAAAATCAGCTCTGCGCTCCGACAGACCGTTGTAACAGACCCAAGAGAATCCGTCGTGCCATTTACAGGTGGAGCAGGACTTGTCCACGGTACGACAGAGAAGCTGTCCTTTGCTATCCAACAGAATACCGTTGCCGAGCTTCATTCCCTCACTCACATTTTTCAGTTCAAGCCTACGCTTCCTGATTTTATCTCCCGTTGTCATACTCTTCCAGTTCCTTTCTGATTTGCTGGCGTTCAATCTGCTTCAATCTTGCCTTTGCCAGCTTGCGGTTGTCAGCCTTGCGAATAGCCCAGTTGTTGCGATGATTTGCCCAGCAAGCGTATCTATGGCTAAATTCACTTTGGTCGTACCATCCCTTTCCAATAAGCCCTTTATAGGTCTGCTGACGTTTCATCTTTCTTCTCCCATTCCTTGCATCCGCGTTCGTCCCACACGAAGTCTGCAACGTGTTCTGATTGGTCGTTCACGCACACGCCCTCCGGCTCTGCGTACCATTTGCAAGAGCCACAGGACGGTTCGGATTTGTTCTTGCAGGATTCTGCCGTGCATCGGATGGCCTTGCCAGCGGAGAACTGCTTGATTCCCATGCAAGAGCAGTGTTCGGTGGTGCAGTAAACATCCATTATCTCTCCCCTCTCTTTCTCCTTCTGTTGGCATTGAATCGCCCGATCACTCGCTTATATTCCTCATAGCATTCTGGGCACAGGTCGCCTGTGTCTCTACGCCACGCCCAGTCTTTGAAGTATTCGTCAGGGTTCATCATTCTACCGCCATGCACCGCTCCGCAGCGGTCACATACTCGCTTGTGGTAAATTCCTCTGTCAGTCTGCATTAGCTCTCCTTTTCGTCAAATTTCTTCTGAATCTTGGCTCTCAACGCTTTGATACGTTCCTTGTCGTCAGTGATAATCTCATACTTGTCGCCAGACCAGCCAAGCGGAACATCTTCCGTGTATTCGATATATATTTTTTCAGGGTGCGTAGGTGGCTCATAGGGGAAGGTCACGTTTTTGCGAAAGCGACTACTTGTAAACCACGTAAGACCACCGTTGTCGGAATAAGCGATTGCGTCAATGTCATGTACTTCAATCGTGTTACCTTGTGCATCAGTGGTCTTGAACACGCTTGAGCATCGTTTATTTTGGAAGAGTCTTTGCCCCATTTCGTCCGACACATTAGTCCATTCATCATCTTCGCCAGTAAGCGGAGTAATCGGCTTAAAGCGCAAAAGCCGCTCCAAAATAGACATTGCATATCCAGCAGTAAATCCGCTATGGCCTTGACTTGCAAAAAGTTCAATAATGTCAAGGATGTTCTTATTGATTGCATTCTGCAACCCGTCTCCGTCTTTCGTAATACGTGCAAGTTCTGATTTTGCATATTCTACGGAACTGCTCATTTTATTTTTCCTCCCCAACGTCCTTAAACAGGATTTCTTTGTCAGTTTTCCAGTCTTTGATTTTGCACGGGATGTCTGTACCGGGCACAGTCTTTTTCAGACCGTCCATCTGCCAGATGTTCCACGAGATGATAGCAGCCATGTTGCGAACCTTCCCAGCGTCAGGCTCTATGCCGAACAGCCACTTAAAGTTCTCTCTCCACGTCAGGAGCATATTTGCTCTTGCAAGCAACAGGCTGTCACCCTGCCACTCATAGCCGTATGTAGTCGTAGCTGCGTCCTCTGCCACATCGTGCCATGTCCAGACATTCCAATCAAACCAGTTGTTTACACATTTCAGTTTGCGGTCAAATAGTCCTTTCCGTTTTGGTACTGGAATCTTTTTGCCTGTTACCGTGTCGTATCGGTTCGCAAGGAATGGTGCTTCTCCGCAGGTGATTTCAAGGACTGTCGAATGGATGTACTTGATAGGCTCTTTCTTCATATCGGGCATCGCACCGTTTTCTTCGCCCATGTCTATCATCTTTTCGCAGACCCAAGAAGGAGTAAAAACCTCTGCTTTTGCTTTGGTTCTCTGCTTCTGTTCATCCAGACGCTTGAGAACTCGTGGCACTGGCGGGAACTCCTTGATTTGTTCTAACGTGATTTCATCCGAAAAGCCTGCACCCAGTTCAGGCGGCGGGTCTGTCGCCCAAATGATGTTCTTGCCTGTCGTGTGGTCTTGCAAGAGGACAGGCAAGAACGTGCGTAGACAGGGGTCAGAGAAGTCAATCAGTTTTTCCATTTGTCAGCCCTCACCATGATTTTGTTTTTCTCTTTCAGCCAATCCTTGACGCAATGAAAGCAATGCTCACGGTTCTGGCAACGCTCCGGGTCACGATGCTTGATAAGTTCGCAGATGCCCGGCGTAAAGTTTTCTGTAATATCTTCGTCCGTCATGGAACGGATAAAATCGCCGTTAGTCATCCTCGATCACCTCTTCTGCCACCTCTTTGTACTCCACGTCAATCCCCTTCGGCAAAGCCGTCTGGTACTTTTGGGCAAGCTGCTCTGCGCTCTGGGCATCGCCCAACGGCTGCTCTGGCGGTGCAACGGTGACTTCTACATTGTCACGCATGCCAAAGTAGTTTTTGGCTCGGAAAATCCATTCTGCCGGGTTCTCCTGACCGTACATACCGTTGTACGCCCACATGGACTGCATTTGCAGAATCAGCTTCAAGATGTACTTTTGCTGCAAGCTATCATCACGGCGTTTGCCCGCCATAATCTGCTTCAGGCTCACCCATTCGATGCCCAGCACCAGTGCAATCCATTCCACCACAGGGGAGATTCTGGCTTCGATGCAAGCGTCAAAGAAGAAATCAAGGCGTTGCTGCACTTCAATAGGGTTGTTCATGTCCACGCTCGGAAGGTCGCCAAAATACTTTGCGGCAATCATGCCGATGACCTTCTTGTCCTCTTCATCGCCGATTCTTGACTGCAAATCGCCCGTATTCAGCATCTTAGACCTCGTGATTGCTAACTCCTGCTGTTCTTTCACCTTTTTACTCACCTGTGAGCGGATAGATTTCCGCTTGTTAAGCATCTGTTGTTTCTTCTTCTCACGCTCTTTCTCACGCTTCGCAGCAGCTTCTTCTTTCGCCTTTTGCGCCCGCTTCTCACGTTTTTTCTTTTCAGCTTCAGTCAGCGGCGGTCTGCCACGACCACGCTTCGGGGGTGTTGCCATGTATCAGACCTCCTTTGGAGCGGTCGGCAGTTTCTTCCACCATCCTGCGTATACGAACTCGTTATTGTAGTCGTCAACAAATTCGTTATCAGGCGCGCCGGGTTCACGGTGTGCAATTGAAACCGAGCATCCATTCCAAATAAGAACAGACTGATAATCAATCGGCAAGCCGTCTCTAATGCTAATCCAATCGTCCATACTCTCACCTCTTCATATTCTTTTCAATGCTGTCCAACTTCCATGCAATCTGCCAGATAGAGCAACAGTTGTCCAACTGTCGCCACCAAGCGCACTTTTCTTTCTCGCAGACGCACCGACCAAGCGGATTGCTGGTCATCTTCATCGGGCAGTAAAGTTCGTTGTCCATGATTTTTCTTAGCCCTCCAACTGGAGATGAGCGTTTACCATCTTGACTGGGAAAAACTCATCTATCTGCAAAAACTCTCCGCTTTTTAAGCTGACACCGCCAGACAATTTACTTACCGAAAGGTTCACGTTAGCTTTCATGAGAATTTCGCCGTTCAGCTCAAACACATCTCCATACTCTAGACACCCAAAATTAATTTCTTTTCTCTCAATATCACAAATTTTCATCATTTCAATCCCATCATAATTGCCGTACAAACGGCCAAACACACGTTGACGAACGCCCAGACAAGCATTGCCTGACGTTCTTCAAACAGGTTGTTTGCCATGTCTTTGATTGTCCGTTCAGACTGAACTACTACCGCCAGCAGGACTAGGCAAACCAGTCAGCGAGTTACAAATTCAAACATTGTTAGCTCCACCTTTCCCTCAACTCTTTTTCGACCTGTTCTGACTTTGCGGTAATGTAATCCGCAAACTCGTCAGGTGTCATATCCTCGTTCTTGAACTGCCCAACCATCTCCCAGTACCTGTCACCAATGCGGATGATTTTCTGCACCTGTTCATCGGTTAGGTCTGCATCGCACCGAATGTTCTGAATAAGTGCGCCCCATGTGGCGGCGATGCCATCCAGAGCCATGCGAAAGCCGTATAACTGATTCTGCCGTGCGATTTTGCGGAGGTTGGTCGGCTTGACCTGTTTCCCGCACAGAGGGCAGTTCCCGAATTTATTCATCTGACTGCTCCTTGTTTTTAATGGTCACTTTCAAGATCACAGTCTTTCCGTCTTTGGTATCCCAAGCGTAACCATAAAAGCCTTGTTTCTCTTCTTCTGCCTTAGAAACAAGCCAGTCTCGAACTGCTTCTACTGCTTCATCCGTAACACAAGTTTTATCTTTCCACTCTTTTCCGTTTGCTTTTACAGTTCCTGCGTAAATGCCAAACATCCCGCATCCGACATGATATTCAGCCATTTTTATTCTCCTTTGCTTCAAGGCGAGAGAGCCAGCGTTTGTATTTAGCGTCCTCAATTTCAAACTTTGCGTCCCAAAATTCGCATTCGGAATCGAGGCTATCTCCAAACCAAGCATCGCATAAAGCAGTGATTGCGTTACTTATGTCCGCAAATTCTTCCATCAGATTTGCTTCGCACTCCGCAACGCTCTTCGGTGTCGGGTTCGTGCCATCCAGCGCACGGCGCAGCTTCAATGCAGCCTGTGCCAGTTCGGACGCTTCTTCTGCCAATTGCGCCAAGATTTCGGTCTTAGGCAGAATGTCTGAAACTTTCTTACTCACTTTTGTTCTCCTTTCAGCCAGTCGTTCAGCTTTGCCATGCAAGAGGGGCAAAGAACGAACGACCTGTCTGGCGAGCATTCATAGCCGCGTTCTTTGATTTTCACTTTTCGGATTCCGTTCACTTCGCCGTGCCACGAAAAGCACTCGCCGCATCGGTCGCAAATCTCAACCTCAATTTCCATGTTTTCAACCTCCCATTAGCGGGTCTGCGCATTCCCAACGGTAATCATCAAATCGAATTTCACGGTTGATGGTTGTTTTACCTTCAATGACTTCCATCTCCTGATTTACGCATCCACTGCTTTCAAATCCATAGAATCTGAAATCCAACCTATACTTTTTAGACATTTCTTCGTATGGCTCAGGCTCCATCGACCATGCAGCCATGGCAGGAAGAACAAGAATTGCGTTGTCGCCATCAGCAATCTGTTCAGTGCAGAACTTTTCAACGAAGTTCTTCGTAGTACCCTCAATGTAAGCGGTGTCTTTCACGTTGATGTAGAACGTCTCATCATCGTAAGAAAGCAATGCTCCATCATTGATTTCGTTGTAGACCCATTCTCCATTCGGAAACTTGTTTTTATCGAAATAGGGGCGGGCATAAACAGTCACGCAATCCGTAAACCAGCGCACGATGTTTTTGGGATTTCCACGGACTTTGAGTTTTCCTTCACACCAATTTGGCATTTTCGTTCTCCAATCTTTTTAGCAGCGCATCCACGTCATACCGCCAATGGACACGCAACCTTTTTGCTTTTACCTCTATCCCCTCTTGCTCTGCCCACTGCCAAGGGATGCTCTTGCGGCTCTCGTTGTAGCGGAACGCCAAAACCTTGTTGGCAGGGATTGCAAAGGTGCGGTTGACCGCTCGGTAATTGACTATCACATGGGCGGTCTGACCGCTGTATCCCATTGCTTCCACCATGTCAGTGATGTGCTTTTCCTTGCGGTATTTGCACTTTGCCTTGTCGTACTTGCCGAACACCTTTTCCAGAGGGATAGAGGGCGTTTCAATGGTTTTCAGCTCAAACAGGTGGCTCATCGGGTAGCGGTACACAAGGAAGTCGCAGATGTTGTCGATGGAAAAGGATAGGTTTTCGTTGCCGCCGTAGTAGGTGGCAGCACTGTCTTTCAGACGGTAGCACCACGCATTGGGTGGCACGGACGCTTTGAAATCCACTTCAAACTGCTTGCCGGTGTTCATGTGTTGTCCTTTGGTTCATCAGGTAAAGGCATCCAGTGGGTTACGTTTTCAAGTCGTTTTTCATCAAACGTTGTCAGCCAATCACCATCGTCTGTAAGTACTGCCGTTTGCATTCTGCTATTTTCGTCATACATGGTTTTATCAAACGCCAGAACAGGCTTGCTCTCATACCAAAGCGTATATTCTCTGTCGCCTTCCACTTCGGTAACTTCTTCCGTCATCTCTGGTAACTTGTCTTTGACATTGATCCACTGATTCATCCTCGTTCACCTCTAAATTCACTTCCGAGATACCGTTTCTTGCCACGTTCCCGGTGCTTGTCCTCGTAGTTGTGGTGGTACACGCTCTGGCTGTGGTTCAACTCGTACACGAATGCCTTGCGTTCTTCAAAGTCTTTTTTCTCCGCCTTGTACTTCTCGCAAGTGTCGTGGCAAGCTTGGTGGCGTGATGTGCAGTTGAGACAACAGGTAATCATTCTTCGCCGAATCTCCTTTTTGTGACGGCAATGGGGAACTCCTCGATCTCGGAAGCCCATCGTGCCGTACCGTTTCCATAGGTCTTTTGCCAGACAAGCGGGAAGCCCCCTATACCATCGAACAGACTTCCTAGCGTGGCATTTTCGCCCAGATAAGGTTTCATCTTCTGTGCAATCCAGAACCATTGCGGTAGAGCAATGCTGTTTCCGAGTGCCTTGTAACGTGGGCTGTCAGCATACTTATGCTTCTTGCCTTTGCTGTCCGTCCATTCTCCAATGTCCGTCCATCCGTCCGGGTAGCCTTGTAGCCGTTCGCATTCAACAGGTGTCAGACGGCGAACAATCCAACGGATAGCTTTTTCTGCAATCAGACACTCGCTGCCATTGCCGATGTTCCCGGCTTTTGCTTTCAAGGTTGAGCATTTGTCGCTTTCTTTGTAGTGACTGAAAGACTGTTCATTAAAGGTTTCGCGTTCGATTGCAATGGCCGTGTAGTCTGTGATTCTGTTTTCGTGGTCGCCCGTAATTGTTGGCACTATTTTGCCATCGCCGTTTCCGCGAGCATCATAAACAACAGGCTGAAACAATGTCTGGTCTTGGAGTGTTGAAAGCGTTGCGCTTTTTTCGGTTTGTACCAGAGCACCTTTACCACCACCGGCGCATCCACTACGGATTTTCAGGGTGTAGGCTGCAGGTTCTGTGCATCGAGTCGAAGTCTCTCGATGGTCTGACTCCAATACTCGTCCAATTCCTTCTCTTCCAGACCTTCTTGTTCCTTCACTTTCTGCACCACCTGTGACAGAGTTCCTGGATTCCACCATTCGATCATATCCAGCAACGCTTGCTTCAGGAGTTCGGGCAAAGGTTTTCCACGCCGGGATGCTCTCACAAGAATTCCCTGACATGCTCGTGCGCTCAAATAGAATTTCTGAGGCACGTTGTCCTCCAAAATCTGCGACAAGAGCGATTCTTTTACGGCGTTGGGGGACTCCCCAATATTGAGCGTCAAGCTGTCTCCATGCCAAAGACCATCCGTTTCCGGCGATTGCTCCGGATTTGCTCCATCTGCCCCCCCTACCCGAAGGTCGAGGAATTGAAGCATCTGGTTGTTCCACGCTGGCAAGTTCTTCCAGCACGGCTCTGAAATCTTCTCCTCCGTTGGAACTGAATGCTCCGGGCACGTTTTCCCAAACAGCGAAAGTTGGATACATTCCATTGGTGGCTGTCCTCATTTCCTTAATGATTCTTGCGGCATCCAAAAACAGCACGGAACGGTTGTCGTCAAATCCAAGCCTTTTCCCCGCCATAGACAAGCCCTGGCAAGGACTGCCGAACGTAATGCAATCCACCGGCTCTATCTTGTCGCCGTGAATCTTTGTGATGTCGCCCAAGTGTTTCATCTTTCCAAACGCCCGTCCAGCCAGATAGCGCAGCTCTTATATAAGGTAGGCGGTCAACGCTTTACAGGTCAGAATGGCAGGTCATCCGTGCTGCCCTCAATCACAGCAAAGTCATCATTCCCACCCTGCGAGTAGCCAGAGCCAGACCCACTATCCAGCGTTTTCTTCGGTCTGACCTCATAATCGCCGGAACGAATTTTGTCCACGCTGGTGAAGCGGTCAACGACCAGCTTCGTCTTGATGTTACCATCGTTGCCCATGTACTCTTCCTCACGGAGAACCACGCCGACCAACTTGCCACGCAGGGTCTTTTCATCGTTGTTGAACTTGTAGCTGGGATTGGACTGCTCAACAGCGGTGATAAAGCCCTTGAAAAACGGCAGCGCCTTTTCCTTGTAGCTCTTGATGGTCTTGCCACCCCAATGCCACTCTCCCGGATTCAGCTTGCCACGCTCGATAAGGGAAGCGGTCTGCTCACGCCAGTAACCCTTGAACTCGCCCTCTGCGACTTCCCACTCGATGTTCAGGCGCTCTTTTGCAGGCTCGTCCGTTGCCTTGCAGATACCGGCAACATAGCCGCCAACAGGCAAGTCACGGCGTTCGGTGGCTTCCTGCACGTCATTCCAGTTGATGTTCTTCATCTGTTACTCTCCTTTGTTATCCGGCTGAACCGGGATGTTGTAATACTCACGGATGGTCTTGTCTACGGCGGCGAGGTCGTTCTCGATCAGCGCATCGTTGAACATCCCAAGCGGGGTTTTCACGGTGTCCATCCCATCGTTGCGAGTGCTGAACAGGTATCTTCCATCCTGTACAACAGTTTTCAGAACGATGGTAAAATACCCTTCCACGCAGACCTTCTCGTCCAACATCTTTCCGACCGTTTTGAATTTGTCTATACCATTTTCTCCGCATTCGCTGTGCCCGAAGAAGTAGACAATCACATCGTCCGGCAGCTCTTTCGCCCGCATCAGCAGGGCATTGAAGTTGGCTGCCATGTCGGTGTACTTCTGGTATCCGGCGACCTTTGCGTTCCGCATGAACTCGCCGGTCATAAGGTAGGTGGCATCGTCAATGACGATGGACTTACGCTTAGTGCTGTGGATTGCGGCATCAATCTTGCCGTAGTCATTGGTAATGTACGTTTTCATGCTGCTTCGGAACGGCAGCGGCTTGCCAAGCACGTTGATAACCGCCACCTGTTCCGGGTCAAAATTCCGAAGCGAAGCGGACTTTCCGCTGCCGGAATGACCATAGACCATTACTAATACTGCCATTTTTCTTTCCTTTCTTCAGCTTCATTAGGCTTCATTATTCTTACTTCGGCTTAACTTGGCTGTACAAAATCAACCAGCCATCAGGTCTGCCAACTGTGCGCGGAGGTCTTTCAGCTCTGCTTCCCTGTCCTCAATTTCAGACTGCAAGTCCTTAATCGCTGCCAGCCGGTCGGCTTCTTTCGCTTCCGCCACCTGCTCGTTGGTCATGAAGTATACGCCGTCCTCCGGCTCTGTCACGCCACCGAATCTGTCAAGGCTAATCATCTTTGGGTCTCCCTCTCTTGCGTTCCTCTTTGATTTGCAGTGCGCTGTACCACTGGTCTTTGTCGATTTCGATGGTAGACCACCGGTGATTACAGACAAGACACTTTTTTCTGCGAACGATGCTGTCGTGGTCAGACCGGCTGTCAACCGTTGTGATGTTGTCACTACCGCATAACGGGCATTTCATTGTGCATCCCTCCACTCGTTCGTGTGGCTGGCAACACGCTTGATTTTCCGGGGCTCGCGTTCACTGCGTTCTTCCTCTTCGGCGCTAACAGCCAGCGCACACAGAACGATAGCCGTTGCCAGCAGACCGCAAGATACAATCACCCAGCCGAACATCTGCGCGGTAGTCTGACAGCCCTGAATCGTGTCACCGCACCCGACTGCTGCAATTGCCACGACAAGACCGATCATGAACAATGCTGTTCCTTTCAAAGTTTTCATTGGTTCTCCTTTTTGCTGCCAAAATCAAAAATCCATCCGGTCGCCATTACAGCGGCTGCCACAATGATTCCCCATGTGCCTTTTGCGCCGACCAGTAGTTCAATGAGATGTACCAGCCACAGGTTCAAAAGGAACGCTGCAAGAATCAACGCCAGAACGATGCCCCAGATCAGGGCGATTTCCACAAGTGCTTTCATTTTTCTCCTTTCGCTTTTGCCGTTGCTTTTCGATGAATTGCTTTGCCTTTGCTGTCCTGCTCCTAGCTACTCAATGCCTTAGCCTATTGTTTCTATTCTTTGCCATTGCGTCGCACGTCGCCGCCGTTCGATGCCTCTACTTATCAAAGCTACACCTTGCATCCATAGCCTTTGCTGTGCCGATCATGTCGCTTCGTCTCCAGGCATTGCCTTAGCATTTCTGAGCCAATTGTCACTATGCCGTTGCCGTTCCACGCCGAGTGCAGCACGGCCCCACCCTGCCATAGCAATTAATTGAGGATTTCGTAGGTATAGCGGCCTTTGCCGCTGTTTCTCCACTGGCCGATGCCACGCAGAGCGCCGTAGTCCAGCCACTCACGCACGACCTTCTCGTGAGAATCGTCCAGAAGAACGATTTCAAACTCGCAGGTCGAACCAGCGGGAATCTGCTCGCTGTTGGCGAGGCTCACCCGCTCGCCCTGCGCCGTCTGTGCGCGGAGAGGGCGCTGACACTCGGTAATCTCACCGTTCACATGAATGGGAATCATGCGGGGCTGAACGAAAATCAGCCCATCAATGACCTTCTTGTAGGCTGTCAGCTTGCCGGATTCGTTGACGGCTTTCTTTTTTCCGGTTTCGGTCTTGCCGCCGATACGACCCAGCATACCGCAAGCATCCTTAAACATGCCTTTGATCTGGTAGTCATACAGGATGGGCTCGCCGTTCTCGTTGCGAGGGAATACGGTCATGCCCTTATCTGCCACAGCATCAGCGCCCAAAGCGGCAACTTCGTCCTCGATAGTGCTTGCATCAGGGGACTTGCTGGCGATGAACTCTCGCGCAATGTTCTGGTTGCTAGGCCAAGTGCCGAGAACTGCTTCAGTAAATGTGATTCTTACCTTGATTTTTTTCATTTTTGCTCCCTCTTTCTTTCTTGATATGTTTCAGTCTTAAAGGTTCACGCTCTTTCCAGCATTTCTGCCACGGACTGCTTTTGTTGAAGTTGCTTATTGCTTTCTTCATCGTTTGCCATCCTTCGCTTACGTTGGATGCGTTCCAGCCGGTCTTTCTCCCGGCTGTGCCAGCGAATTTCCCGCTTTCCGTAATACTTACCGTTCATAGGTCAGCTCCCCTGTTGCGAGCATCTGCGACACCTCGCCGTAATGCTTTCCCAGCTTGTCCGCAAGGGCTTGCACTTCTCCGATGGATGGAAACATCTTTTCCGGCTTCTTTTTTTCTTGCGCTGCCTTCTTGCGCTCCCTGTCACGTTCTTTGTCAACCTTGCGCTTGCATTCTGAGCAGTACTTTCTTGCCGATCTGACCGCGCCAAGATACAGGCCGCAACGCTCACAGTACTTTTCTTCCACGCTGTATCTTCTCTTTCAGTCTAGTTTCCCGATTGTGACGTTCAAAGCACTGGTTGATGGATTTCTCCATCCATAGCACCTTGTTGGCATCGTTTCTTGACACGCCAATAGCCATTGCCAGCTTCAGTCTGCGCTTGCGGCTTTGCGCCTTGCGAAAATTCGTCACCAGCACTCACCAGCCTTGTCTGTGATGAACTTCGGGACTTCCCGACCTGTGGCAATGCACAGCGCAACCAGCCTTTCGACCCAGATATCATATAGCCCTTCTTCGGCCATATAGCACCGACCAACGCTTCCAACGCTTGGCTCGTTGAAATCGTTCCAGATCGTCAGCCCTGCAGCGCCATCAGTGATCGTCCAGACCATGCTGCAACCATCGTCGCACAGCTTATACAAAATTTCTTGTGCCATGCTTTTGGCTTCGTTGAGTTCAAAAGCGTCCCAGTGCTTTTTGCTCTCCTCATAGGCTTTCACAGCCTTGTCAATGGCGGACTTCGCATCGTCCGGGCGCTCTAGGTCTACCTTTAAGGTGATAATCTGTTCCATGTTCAGTCCTCCGCTTTCTGGATTTTCTTTGCTTTCAAGAAGAGGTTTACGAAGTAGACTTGGCCGCGACCGGAAATCTTAGGAGTGCGGTTAATGGAAATGTGGTCGCTGTGTTGAATCGTGGTCTCTTTGATTTCAAAAAGCCCCATCTCCATACTACGCTGCGTAGGCAAGTTGTAGTCGCTTCGTTTCGGGTCTTTAATGAGGTAGCCGTTCTTTCGCATCCAGTCGAACAAACGGTTCTGTCCGATGTTAATGCCATTTTGCGAAAGCAGCTTTGCAAGCTCACCAACGAGAATGGATTTTTTGCTTGCTGAAACTGCGTCAGCGAAAAGCGCTTTCGGCTTCATGGTTTCAATCTGCTTGTCCTTCTCTTCCAGCTCTTCGTGCGCTGCGATCAGCGCAGTTGCAAGGAGCTGCGAGCGGGTGAGCTGCGGTGCGTTGTAGCTTCCGGTCTTACGGATTGCAGGAAGCACATCGTTTGTGACCCATCTGCGGAACGGTGCCGCTTCTGGCTTGTCGCTGCGGAGGATGACGTGGTACAAACCGCTCTCGTTGACAATTACCATTTCCTGTTTGCCGCCAAGGGTGTCAATCAGGCTGACACCCTTTTCGTCATCATCTAATCGGTCAGCAGCCATGCGATTATTGTTAATACCAAGCACAGCGCACACGTCTTTCAGAACAAACCACGCTTCACCGTTCATATCGACTGTGCGAACCTTGTTATTCTGATATTCAAAAACTTGAATGTTTGCCATTTTCTCTCCTTTCTTATGCTCCCGAATCCTGAATATTCAAAATCCGGCAGATGCTTTTCTTGATTCCGGGCGTTTCCAGCTTCCCTGTCTTGACCTTGAAAAGGTAAGAACGGTCAAAATATCGTCCAGTGTCCTCCTTGACTTTTTCAATCAACCAGTCGTTGGTCTTGTCTTTTTGGATAAGAGCAATCTCGATTTGTTTGCCAAAGTCACACAGAGGCTTTTTTTCAGCCATTATTTCACCTCCGGCTATTGATTTTTACGCATAAGTGTAATATAATGAAGTTGCTAGAAATCATTCATTACGCCTTCGCGGTACGGTCTTAGTATAATACGCTTTCGCGTAAAATGCAAGGCCTTTTTAAGCGTTCGCGTAATTTCAGCAACCCTTACAATGCGAGGACTGGAATTATGGCAAACTTGTACGAAAATATTGAAAATCTCTGTAAGCAGCGCGGAGTAAATGTGACCACAATGTGCAAGGAATCGGGTGCAAGCCGCGGGTCTTTGACCGATTTGAAAAACGGTAGAAAGCAAACCTTAAAATATGAAACGCTCGATAAGATAGCTTCTTATTTTGGAACAAGCGTAGATGCTTTGGTTTCTGGCGACCAAAAAGAAAACCCGCCCCAGCAGCCGCAAAGTGAGGTCGATGCAGCAGTGGAGCGGATTAGAAAAAAGCTTGAATCTATGCCGACAGCGCAGCGTGAAGCGCTGATGAACCTGATTGAGAAGATGTAAGGTAAGCCCATGTATTATTTGTTGTGCGGCTGTGCCTTTTGCTTCTGGTTCATGCAAGCCTTGTTAAAAGGCAATGACCGTGCGCTATATGGCAACAGCAGAAAATATCGTTACCGTAGAAACCGAAAAAAGAACTGGTTCTGACCCGGTAAAATAAAAACCCCTTGTGCCGGGCTGGTGTAGCTCTGTGCAAGGGGTTTTCTCTTATTCTAGGCCTAAGGCTTGCTCCGCTGCCGAAATCTTATCAGGGTGTTCCAACAGCCATGCGATAAACCTGTCAATCTTAGCTCTTTCTTGTTCGCTCATTGTGGCATATCCTCCCGATCAGTAAATACGAATGTTCATTTGATACGATTATACATCTTTCAGTTGTACAGTCAATACAATTTGAACAACTTCGCAAAAATCGAATGTTTTCTTCACATCCGTTACTTTTTATCGGGGAAGCCACGAGCGTTCAAGTCAAAAGGGACAACGCCTATCCATCTTTCCTCCAATCACAGCTCTACGAGCTGTCCGTTAATACGTTCGATGTTATCTCCTGGGTCGCGCCCATCGTCTAAGGCGGCTACGGCACGCTCTAGGACGGCTTTTGCTTCTTCGTAAGCAAACTTATCAGCATCGTTGTTTGCAAGGTTGTAGACCAGCTTTAAAGCGGTCTGGCGGGCATAGGGTATAAGCATGGTGTCGATTTGGTTCATATACTAGCCCTCCCACGGTTTTGGCGTTCTGCTTTCGGTCGGTTCAGATGCGGGCATCCCGTCAATGATAATCATATTGTTACCTCCTGTTTGATTATTTTTTCGATGTTACAGTTATAACACAGGCTGCTGTTGGTTCTCCATAGCAGCTTTTTCCATTTTTTGGCTTGTCGAATCCGGCAGTTTTGCAGAATTTTGTTGAAAGGGCGTGAATTTATGGATGAATATTTGGTAAGAACGGCCAAAGCATTAGAGATGGCACGGATGCGTTCCGGTCTGAGCCAGCAGAAATTAGCAGCACGAATGGGCGTGAATCGTGGCACGATTGCCAACTGGGAGCAAGGTCTGGCGGCTATTTCCCTACCAATGGCTATGCGCTGGTTCACCTGTTGCGGCGTATCGGCGGCTCGATACATGGACGCTTGCATTTATCCTGGACTGCTGGAGCATCTGGAAGACGACCTTCCCAACATGGAAAAGCGTCAGATTCTCATAGATGCCATGATTGAATGTTCTTCCTACGAGATAGATGCTTTGTTGTACATCCGGTACGGAGATCACGGTTCAGACCACATGGGCGTGCTGACGGAGGTTCTGGCAAACCTCCATACGCCATTGAAGGACAGGGTCTCTGTTTGCCGGATGGTATCGGGCAACTATGAGATAGCACAGGCTACCGGGACAGACCCAGACCCGAACGGAACTGCTCCAAAGATGGAGATTCTCTATCAGGCGCAGGATGCCGGAACGGAAGCAGCTATGAAGTCCAACGATTCTTATACCGTGAATCCGAATAATATAAGCGGCTGATTGTCGAATTATCGCAGTTTTTGAAGAACATTTTGTCCACGTTCATCCACTTTTTGTACACGTTTCATGCAGATTAGGTATACCTTTACCTTGTCAATCCGTCCCCCATGGGCTATGAACCGACAACATTTGTGCGAAATGAACAACGAATTAACGCTAATTTATTGTTTACAATTGAGTAGCTCGTCAATCCGTCCCCCGTAACACCGGTTCAAAAGTTTTTCATACGCTTTTTGTACACGTTAGATAAGCCTAATCATTGCAGAAAAGACTTTATTCAGCAAATGGAAGGTTGAGTTATCCACAAGCTAGAATGGAAAAACAAAGGAATTGTTGAAAATTATCGTCATCGCCTATTTAACGATGATATTTAACATCTTGTTTATTTCTTGTTTAATATATAATATGTAGATGGGGGACGAAATGACAAAGCATAGGGGACGGCTTGACAAGTCACGGGGGACGTTTTGACGACCCTATGGGGGACAAAAAGACAAGCCACGGGGGACAGAATGTATTGACTTGTCCCCCTGACCTGTGATATACTGCTTTTAGGCTAGAAAAGGAGGCGAACAGATGCCAAAAATATCCGACAACAACCTTGTCGAAAAAAGCAAATCTCTTGTGTGGGCAAAGTTCAGGGACTACACGGCAGGTGAGCTTCGGTTGCTAGAGGTTTACTTGTCAAGAATAAATCCGAGAGACCCAAACAGCAGCCGTGTGGAGTTCTCGTTGGCAGAGTACAGAGACCTGCTGGGACTGAAAAGCCTTGATGCACGAAGGATTGAGCCGCAGATCAAGCACTTTCTGGGCAATACGGTGTCGATTCCCATTGACAAAGAGAAGGGGACGTTTGAGAGCTTTGTCCTTTTTACAAGGGCAAAACTGGACTATGTGCCAGAAACAAGGTCTTATGTTGTGGCAATCACTTGCAACCCTGACCTTCGCCCTATCTTTTTTGACATTGCCGAAAGCGGGTACGTTCGGTATCGTCTACGTTACACATCACGAATGAAGTCTCAGTACAGCATCCTGCTTTATTCGATTCTTCGGGACTGGTTGAACATGGACAGCAAGCCGCATGAAATCAGTCTGAAAAAGCTGAGAGAACAGCTCGGTGCGATGGAAGCAAGCTACGATGTTTACAAGAACCTTCGCAAACGAGTGCTTGATGTTGCAGTAGATGAAATCAATGCCGTGTCTGACATCGTGGTGACTTATGAACCGGTTCTTGTAGCACGAAAGGCTGTGGCGGTCAAGTTCAAGCCCAAAATTAAAGCGTCTGAGACGCTGATTGAAGTTCAGGCAAGCGAAGTATCGGCCGAACCCCAAAAAGCCGCCAGAAAGCCCCGCAGAAGCGGATACGAGGATTTTGACTGGTCTGTGTGTGACGAGCTGGAAAAGCAGGAATGCGTTGACGTGGCAAAAGTGGTTGAGAAGTGGATGAAGAAAGAGCATCCTGAAATCAAGCTACCAAGACGCAGAGAAGCGGTTTACGATACGGTGAAGGCGGCGTATAAGGACATCTTGTCTTTAAGCAGAACACCATTCCCCGACAGACCTGTTGGCTATCTAATTAGAAGCGTAGACAAAGCAGGTATCGTAGACAAGTATATGCCAGCGTTCTATTCCATTGAAGCGTTACAAGAGCAGTAAGACGTAGCGCATTGAGCAGATGATGCAGAAAGGAGCGAGAATGGGCTGGATTAGTGTAAAAGATGAGTTGCCAAATTATAGGGAGAATGTAATTGTTTTCACGGAAAAGCATATTGACGTTGGGTATTTGGCAAGAGGAAGATACGGCTCGTTGTGGTGGGAAAGGGATTCCGTTGATGTATGGAAGGACAACGAAGTTCTAAGAGATGTCACTCATTGGATGCCGCTTCCTGAAGAACCAGAAAAATAAAGAAAGAGTGATAAAATGGCAAAAGTTCAAAGTTCCGTTTTGTACAGAGAAATAGCGAAATTGCGAAACGACTTCGATTGTAACAGAGTTGAGTTTTTCACCGTTGGAGACGGAATTGATACGCCAATTCATGTAATGGTCGGTTCTCGTGGACACGGCACTGTAGAACCAGACGAAGCGATTGAGGAAGGAAAGGCGCTGATTGAAGCTGGTAAGGCAGCGAAAAAATTTAAGTACAACGGTTATTTTGTAATGTGGGGAGAATAAAAATGGCAAAAATCATAGCTGTCGCCAATCAGAAGGGCGGCACAGGAAAGACCACCACAAGCACCTGTCTGGCTGGTGCGTTGCAGTTGCTTGGCAAGAAGGTGTTACTGGTGGACTGCGATGCCCAGTGCAACGCAACGGACACATACGGTGCACAGACAGAGGATGTGTGTACTTTGTTCGATGTAATGACCCAGCAGGGTACGGTAGAGGAAGGAATCCAGCACTGCGAAGCTGGTGACATTCTGCCGTCAGACAATGCATTGAAGGACATTGACGAGCAGCTTGTTCGGGACATTGGCAAGAACTTCCGGCTGCGAGAAGCCCTTGAAAGCGTATCTGAGCGGTACGATTACATTGTGCTGGACACTCCCCCGCAGCTTGGTCTTGCACTTGTGAACGCTCTGATCGCCGCCAACAGCATCATTGTTCCCATTACAGCAGACCGATACGCGCTTGCTGGCTTAAGCCAGCTTTCGCAGACCATTGGCGATGTTCGCAGATACTTCAACCCGACATTGAAGATTGAAGGTCTGCTTTTGAACCAATACAAGAGCCGCGAGAACCTGTCCAAAGAGGTTGTTGAGCAGCTTCCGGTGATTGCACAGAGCATGGGAACAAAGCTGTTGGACGTGAAAATTAGACCGTCTATGGGCGTTCGCAAGGCGCAGGCAGAGCGGCACAGCCTGTTTAGCGGCGACACGGCAAAAAGTACCAGCGCAGAGGACTTCAAAGAGCTGGCAAAGAAGATTGTAGAGGGGGATAAAAATGGAAAGCCTTGATACTATTGTAAGTGCTTTTGGACGTTGGAGCGATTATATGAGAAGAAGGGACATTGAAGAATTTGAAACATATCGTCATAAAGTGCTTAGGGATGAAAAAAATTTAGGCTTACACGTCCAAACGGAGGAAGATGAATGAAATCAACCAGCAAAAAAACATCCGGCTTGTTGGGCGGGTTTGACTTCCAGCCTGTTTTTTCGGAACAGACATTAAGCCGAAGTGAGCCAAAGGAAGAAGAAGTAAGCCAAACAAAGCCGAATAATGCCGAACAGGAGCAAGTTAAGCCTAGTGATGCAACAGACAGCCATACACAGCCGAGTGAAGCGGAATTAAGCAGTATTAAGCCGAAGCAAGTCAAAGACAGCAAAACACAGCCGAACAATGCCGTAGCAAGCGAAAGTAAGCCGAAGAATATGAAACAGGCGAAGGAAGTTCAACGTCTTATCGAACAAGGCAATGTACCCGGCGCACTAGTAGAAGCCGGTTTGACAAAGAAAAAAATCCCGATGCCGGAATCGCATCAGGGCGTTGCAAGCGGTGACGGCAAGCGCTCAAAACGCATTACAATCCTTATGAGCGAGGAAGAGCGCAAGTACATCAACCGTGAAGCCAGACGGCACGGAATGACCATCGGACAGTATGTGTACGCTCTAGCGGCTGCGGCGGCAGACGGAAAGATTGAATTGGAGGATTTCTTAGATGAATGACGTGTGGATTGATATTGGGCAGAAATATGAAGCAATGGCAAATATGGGATGCAAGCCTTATGGTTTTAAGCGAGTTCCATCAAATTTTGTGTTTGATGAAGATAAGTCGGTGAAGTGGAACAAAGAGCAAGCAAAAAAGAATAACGATGATTACGACAATGAAGTTAAGCGACTAAATCAAGAAAAAATGAAGCGCAGGGATGAAATCTACGCAGAGATTTATAAGACGATTCAAGAAGAAGTCGGTTTTGGGATTTCAGAAAAGAAAGCAGCAAAAATTTGGGAGTACGCTTACGATAAAGGGCATTCAGCAGGATGGTATGAAATAATCATCAATTTGGAAGAAATTGAAGAACTTGTAAAGTTCGTATTGGATAAAAAGAGCTGAGTTGGGGGATTTATTAGATGAATGATAGTGAACGATGCCTCATTCGTTTTGTTTGCGATGGCGATATGCGAAACGCGCAAAAAGCCGTTAAAATCATTTTGGATTCTATATCATCCAAAAAAGATGAGCAGTTCAAAGAAAATATGCTTCGCAAGTTGGAAAGCAAAAGAGAATTTATTGAATTGCCATATAACTTACAGCATCTTTTGATTGCAGAGGATACAGAAGAATTTCCAGAAGCAAGATTCCTTCTTAGGAACGAAGAAAAAAATATAACGCAGAAAATTGTTGCCATTTATCGAGCCTCTGAAAAATTGAATGAAATGGGCATCCCTTATTTGCCTGCATTGATGCTTTATGGGCAAAGTGGATGTGGAAAAACCATGCTGGCTAGGTATATCGCACATAAAGCAAAACTTCCGTTTTTGAGGATTCAATTTTCAAATCTAGTTGATTCGCACTTAGGGCAAACACAATCTAACCTTGCAAGAATTTTTGATTATGTGAGAACCGTTCCTTGCGTTCTTTGTTTTGATGAAATAGATGCGGTCGGAATGGCTCGTGGGCAAAAAGATGACGTTGGGGAAATGAACCGTGTGGTTATTGCGATTATGCAAGAAATGGATAGATTGCCGAACAATGTTATCATTATCGGAACGACAAACAGATTTGATAGGATTGACCCTGCGCTTACAAGAAGATTTCCGTTGCAATACGAATTAAAGCCGTTGTGCCGTGCGGATGCAGAAACACTTTCCAAAAGGTTCTTTGAATATGCAGGAGCACAATATGAAAACATAGCTTATGAAGATCATATCCCCGCATCTACTGTTATCAAAGAATGTACAGAACGAATTGTAAATCAAGTTCTGAATCAAGAGGATTTCTTGGAAGATTAACGTATGATTGTTTATAGACCTCATCGTGGTTCTTTGGAAGATGCCATGAAAGAAGTAAAAACATTTGACAACTGGTATCAGATGACACATTATATTGCAAATAATTGGAATTTGGCGGTTGGCAAGAAAGTGATAGACCCTGATGATATTGTTATGGACGATAAACCGGTCAATGATGACCGTGTTGGTTGGAAAGACGTTCACATGGTTTTGGCAACTCGTATTGGGAATGACAACTTTATGGAAAAATACGGAAACTCGCAGTGTATCGGGTATTGCACTTACGATGTCTCAAGTGTCAAAAAATACTTAACACCGAAACAAGTAGGGGGCGAAAACTTTTATTGGGTCAAAATCCAGTACGATGATGACGAAAAATGCAGACACTTTCAAGCTCCGTTCGTCTTGTTTGCAAACAGCAAGGAAGAAGCAAAAGCAAGAATCGAGCGAGAGGTCCCCGGCAAGTTTTCCATTATCAGTGTGGTAGAACTCGACAAGAGCCTTGTAATTACCCCGCAAGATTTGTTTGACATGAGGTCAAAATCAACGCTTTGGGAATAAAAGAAATCCTGTGTAAATTTGAAACGCTGTATATTAAAGAATTACTCAGCCGATAAAAGCTAAGATTTAGGAGGGTTCGTAATGAAAAAAGCGAATGGTAGATATATGCAAACAGAATGCGACCGTTGCGGGTTCGCTGTTCATATAGACGACACAAATAGAGTTCTGCTTCATGGATGGGGCTGGAGGAAAGATACAGGCGACCTTTGTCCAGATTGCTATGCAGAGTACAAGAAGATGGTGCTTGAATTCAATGCGGCAAAACGTCGCGTCATCCGATAAAAGCTGAGATTTAACGTATAGAAAAATCCCCCTGTGTAGTTTTTAACGACTACACAGGGGTTCTGTTTTACTTATCAGCAATGCAATCCCAGTAGAGATATGCCTTGCCATCTGCGGCATCTGCGTCCTCAAGGAACGCCTTTGCCATGTCAGCGTAGAAGCCCGGAGTGTCAACAGACTGGCGTTTTGCGACCTGACAATAATCTGAGTACATCATGTTCATCACAGCCCAGAAATCGTTCGGGTCACAGGTGATATTGCGCTGTTTGGCAACGTCCTGTGTCTGTTCCAGCGTCCAGTGACAGCCCTTCGTGCCGTCAGCATTCACCATGCTGTCGCACCATTCCTCCGCTTCATCGTGGGTGAGGTGCTTGCGTGGCATCTTGATGGAACGGCTGTCCGCACCGCCATGCTCATACTGCCCAGACCGCTTGTCCCAGTCTTCGCTCTGCGAGAAGCCAATTTGCGGCATCTTGCGCCCATACTCAACGTCAGGGTAGCGGGGGATAGGGTAGGGGTCGATGTAGCGGCTTTCCTCCTGCGGATAGTAAGGATAGCGGCCGTTGCCGTCTTCCAGCTTACGCAGACGGCGTTCCAGCTCACGCTCCCTGCGGTCACGCTCTTCCTCAAGGCGGTCACGTTCCGGCTCACGGTCTTTGTCGTGGTCACGGAGCATCATCATGCGGCGAAAAGTAGTCTTGCCCATAATCTATACCTCCTCAAGAAATGGACGCAGGCGCACCAGCGTGGGAGCGGCAGAAGCAGCCAAGATACTTGAACGTGCCGGTGCCGGTGGCAGACGTTGCCACACGGGTAGCGTAGCGGGTGCGGGTGTGGATGCTCTCGGCAGTTGCCTGAGCGCAGTTGCAGTCGGTCAGAGGGTATGCGGTCGTGCCTGCACCTATGGTAATGACCACAGGGGCGTTGATGGTGGTCGTGTCCGGCAAGCTCTGAGCAACCACAATACAATACTTCTCTCCGTTCTGGTATGCGCCGGCAGGGATGTTGATGGTCAGCGTGTCGTTGGCGAACGTGACCGCCTGACTGATGACCAAGTGCGGGCAGAGTTTGCAGCTTGTTTTGCAAGCCATAGTAGTTTCCTCCTAAAAAATCAGGGGCAGAGGTGTCTTACCCCTGCCCCGATGGTTCACCCGGTGTTATCGGGGAGTGTGTAGGTTAGCAGCAGCCGCAGCAGTTCACGCCCACGTTGGGGTTTGCCACCTGATAAGCGGGAATCGGACGAGGATTGACCCGGTTCAGGATGGTATCGGTCTGCTGGGACATCACGGTGGTCAGAAGCGCATTCTGACGATCCTGAGAAGCGGCGAACTTCAGGCTCTGGTTCTCAGCGGTCAAAGTGGCAATCTTATCCTGCGTGAAGTAGTCTATCATGCTGCGGAAGTTGGAATTGCAGTTGTCCACGATGGCACGGGCGTTGTCTGCGATAGCCTGACGGGTAGCGCAGTCCTGCTGTGCAATGGTGTACTTCAGGTCGCCGATGAGCTGCTTGTTCTCGCAGCAGCAAGATGCAAGCTGCGTCTGGATAGCGGTCTGACCCGCCTGCCGTGCGTTGCCCTCCTGCATGATAGCAAGGCTGATGGCGTTGTCGCCGTTGGACACGCTGCGTTCCAGACCGTTCACGAGCTGTGCGTTCTGGTAGCCGAGCTGACAGATCGCTTGATTAGTACCAGCAAAGCCGCCCGCAACGGTAGCGTTGAGGTTGTTCATCTGTGCGAGCTGGTCATAGCCCAGAGAGCAAATACCGCTCTGGATGCCAGCCAAAGAACGGGAAGTGTCCTGCTGGTAGAAGCCCTCAGACAAAGCCGCGCGGGTGTCTGCACCGCCCTGACCGGTTGCGCCGGTGCCCACCAGATAGGGGATGTAGCTGTTCATGCCGTTGTCACCACCGTTTCGACCGTAACCGTTTGTGCCCCAGCCAAAAATGATAGCGAGGATAATAACCGCCCACAGCCCTTCGTTACCGAAGAAACCGCCGCCGTTGTTATTACCGCCGTCCTGCCCAGCCAGATAGCCAGTTGCAAAATCGTCCATAACAAAACTCCTTTCAGTTTTGCGTTATGCCATCCCACCGCCGTGTGCGATGGGCGAAGCCAAACAAAAGCGGTTTTTGTCAAGTCCGCAAAACTGAGAAGCGTTTCGCTTAGAGGGATGCTTTACCGGGGCAGCGTCAGGTTCAGGACGCTTGCCAGCTGGTTCAGGTCGATGCCGCGCTCTTTGGCGAGGTTCTGCGCCATTGTCCTGAGCTGTGCTTCGTTCTTGCCCTGAATCAGGTTCAAGCCCTGCATGATAGGCGCGTTTTGCCCGCTTAACTGCTGGATAAGCCCCATCGGGTTCTGCCCGGCACGAGCCAGATTTGCAAGCTGCATGATGGGGCTGTGCGTAATCACATCAAACGGAGAGGACATTGTTATTCTCCTTTCTTCGCAGCGGCAGCGGGCTTTGAAAAGCTCTTCTGCCACTTTTCCAGTTCATCCAGCCGATGTACAAGGGCGTTGTACTGCTCAATAGGCACATATTGCTGTGTCGGTGCAGCGGTCTGCTGTGCCTGTTGCGCCTGTATCTGCCGCCACGCTTCCGGGCTGTAAAACTCCTGCACATAGGATTCACAGGTGTCCGGGTTCAGCCGCTTGCAGTAGATCACGCCACTCCGCAGGTCTGGACAGTAGGTAGGTCTGCCGTACAGGTCAGACGGTATTGCCAAAAATTCCTCCCTGCTGGAAACAGGTCTACCAAGCAGCCAGCCGCCGTCCTGCACCGACTGCTGAACGGGCTGCTGCCCATTCATCGGCTGCGGACGCTGCTGCTGCATCTGCTGTACTTGCGTGTTTGGCAGGGGAGCGGCAAGCCCTACCGTGCCCATACCGCCATAAGGATTGATAGGCTGCTGTGGAACATAGGGTGCTCCGGGTGTCGGATAATAGCTCATGGTTCATCCCTCCTATTGCACCCAGTGTACCGTACCGGCAGAAAACGAAAGACAACGAAGGTACAACGAAGGACAAAAATGCTCTATTTTGCCAAAAGAAAAAAAGTGCTCATTGAGCACAAAATTTTACAAATAGGCTTGTATTTTGCGCTCAATGAGCGTATAATAAAGACAGTGAAAGACACCAACACACAACAACATGGAGGTTTTTATTATGACGAATTTTGAAGTTGAACGCATGGAGGCTGCTTTTGAGTATCTGGAGAACAAGTTGAATGACCACTACTCTTATCTGCTGGGATGTGGCGACCCGGAACGTGTCAAGAAAGCGCAGAGCCTGATAGCCCGCCGCATGATCGCGTATAACGAAGTGAAGGACGCGCTTACCGCGTTTAGTCTTTTTGACGAAAGCGATGCTGCAATCGCAGAAAAAGCGTTCAAGGATCCTAAAAACAATGACCACGTTTTTGCTTTCAGCGTGTCCTGCAAAAAGTTTGCAAGCGAGGAGCACCGTCAGGTAGGCGCAAATGCCGAGCAGGCAGAGCAGTTCCTACGCAACCATCTTGCGCTTGAATACTGCAACAGCATGACCCCGGATGACTTTGAAATTAAGCTCCTCGGTCAAATGTGCTAAATAAAAAAGCCCCGTCAAGTGCAGCGAACACTTGACGGGGCTTTTGTGAAAGACGTACCATGGAGGTACACGAACATATTATCATGCGAAGGAAAGGAAGTCAACCATGTATAGCAAAGCAGAACTTTTTGGCATGGCTGCCAAGCAGCCGAAAGAAGTTTTTCTCGGTAACGTCACCCTCAGCATCCCGGACGATTCCGATGGCTGCGCCGATCTGGACGCCGAGACCGCCAGCCTGTCCCATCTCTGGGACGTCTCCCGCATGAGCGTGCGGGAGATGGTGGTGGCATCCGGCATCAGCCAGACCGCCTTTGCAAAGGGTGCGGGCATCCCGCGCCGCACGGTGCAGGGGTGGTGTTTGGGCGAGCGCGACTGCCCGGAATACGTCCGCTTCCTGCTGGCCGAGCACTATGGGCTGATCTGAGGAGAATGTTATGGCAGAAGATTTGACTGGAAAGCATTTTGGAAAGTGGACGGTGCTTGCGCCGTCTGAAAAGCCGCACTACTACACATGCCAGTGTGAGTGCGGAGTGGTAAAAGACGTGTATGACAGCTCCCTGCGTCTTGGCAAAAGCCGAAGCTGTCTGTCTTGCGCGAATCGAGGGCAAAAGCCAGCCATGACGGAGACGGCTTTACGAAAGGCGAAGAAAAAAGAAGGACAGATTATTAACGGATGGAAAGTATTGGAAGTTTTGCCCGAAAAGAGGTCAGGCTGCTTTCTGTGCCGTGCTATTTGCCCGAAATGTGGGAAGGAAACCGCCGTAAAGATCACAAGGCTTTCTCGAATCCAGCATTGCGCAGATTGCAACAGGGACATTGGAGAGAAAACCGGGGCAATTCACAGTACAGTTTACGCGGATGGTTCTTCCCTTATGTCTATTCGCACAAGGGCGGTCGGAGGCCATATCAATAAAAATTCCACTTCTGGCGCAAATGGCGTGTGTAAAGACAACCACGGCCGATGGCGTGCATATATCAACTTCCAACGCAAGCAATATCATCTCGGCAGCTATGACACAATCGAAGAAGCCGTTGCGGCCCGCAAAGAGGCCGAAGAACTGATCTACGCCCCGTACCTTAAAGAACATGAAGGATGGGAAGAAGAACTTTCCAGCAGGCTTGAGGAATTGAAGAAAAAGTAAAAAATCCCCCGATGCTCCAAACGGAACACCGGGGGTTTCTGCGTCTCCCACATGGTACGCACTGCAAGGAGGCGGGTGGGAGACTGTTCAGCGCCGAATCTGGCGACTGCTTTTTTAATTCTCCGTTAAGCACGGAGTTAGCTCTTGAATGACCCGCCATGATACGCATTGTTAAGAGGCTCGACGGGTTCTATTGGGTATATTATACCACAAATCGTGTAAAACAAAAAGACCAGTGGGTAAACGTTATTCCGCTGGTCTTTTGCATACATTTGCTGATGGATGTGTATGCGCTATCCATCCTCTTGCGTAACTAGTATATCACACATCCAAAATTTTGTCAATGCTTTTCAGCCGGTAGCCTATCGCCGTCCGGCTGTAATGCGTCTG